>ERZ761597.5-NODE-5-length-155731-cov-6.438757_pt1 | contig 155731 bp, 183 predicted proteins | sample MGYA00433093_ERZ761597 | MGnify/ENA primary metagenome ERZ761597 (study PRJEB28899, sample SAMN03785557) | bioreactor sludge metagenome | biome: EBPR Sludge; feature: EBPR Bioreactor; material: 0.22µm filtered reactor supernatant | place: Saint Lucia: Queensland... | reverse complement strand
AATATGAACGATAAACATGTTCAGACAGCGACCGTGTTCAAAAGTCTGGCTGATGATACTCGGCTCTCCATTGTGCGCAAGCTCGCAGAAGATAAGTGCGAACTAAAAAGCGGCGATATTATTAGCAGGTGCGCTGAATTTCATAAATTATCACAGCCAACGATGAGTCATCACTTTAGCAAGTTGGTAGCTGCTGGTGTGTTGATCGAGCGTAAAGTTGGCGTAGAAAAGCATTACGAATTGAATATAGAATTACTAAACGAAACCGGTATAAGCCCGGATAAGCTATAGGTAACATTAGACATGGCGAAAAAGGTAGACAATCAATATTTTTTTGGGCTGGACTCGTTCGGTGACTTAGCGACAAAAGATAATGGAGAGCTAACTACGTATGCCGAGGCTTTACGCTTAGTAGTTGATGAGGCGATACTAGCCGATACGCTAGGTGTCGATTCGATCGCACTTGGTGAACACCACCGTGAAGAATACGCCATATCGAGCCCCGAAATGGTACTGGCTGGAATTGCGACAAAGACAACGAATATCAAACTCGCCAGCGGTGTGACTGTACTTAGTTCCGATGATCCGGTACGTGTGTTTGAGCGCTTTGCGACACTCGACGGGATATCGAACGGCCGAGCACAGGTGATATTGGGCCGTGGATCGTTTACGGAATCGTTCCCGCTATTCGGCTACGACATGCAAGATTACGAACTACTATTTGAAGAAAAGATCGAACTATTTCACAAACTACTCAAAGAAAAGCCGGTTACATGGGAAGGCAAGACGCGTGCAGCGCTAGATAACGCGGATGTATTTCCGAAGACAGAAAACGGCCTGCATACGTATGTCGGCGTGGGTGGTTCGCCAAATTCTATCGTGCGCGCAGCTGCATACGGATTCCCGGTCGTGCTTGCTATTATCGGCGGAAACCCAGATAGGTTTAAGCCATACGTAGAGCTATATCAACGTGCTGCGAAGGAGTTCGGTAACGAAGCGCACCCAGTTGGGATGCATTCGCCTGGGTATATTGCAGACACAGACGAACAGGCCGTTGAAGAAGCGTTTCCACTTTTCAAAGAAGCTATGGATAAAGTAGGCAAGACCCGCGGATGGCAGCCTATGACCAAACAGCACTTCATGAACGAAGTAAAGTTCGGCTCTATGTACATTGGTTCTTCGGAAACGGTCGCAAAAAAGATTGCGCGTTCGATGAGCCGGCTAGGAGTAAACCGATTTGACCTTGTTTACGGATTTGGACCGGTAAAAGCCAGCGCACGCAGACATATGATCGAACTATATGGCAAGGAAGTGATTCCACGCGTACGCGAACTACTAACTGAAGACGCGAAATAATGAGTGATGTTAAGACGATAGGTATAGTTGGTGCCGGAAAACTTGGCATTACACTGGCGCGCGTTGCACGGCACTACGGTTTTAATGTGAATATTGCGGGTTCGGGTAACGCGAGCAAGATCGCGCTGACAGCTGAAGTATTAGCGCCAGGTGCAGTAGCGATGAGTAGCGAAGATGTTGCCAAGCATTCTGATGTAGTTATTCTGGCATTACCACTAGGTAAGTTCCGTATGTTACCTAAAGAAGCGCTTGCAGGAAAGTTGGTTGTAGATGCTATGAACTATTGGTGGGAAGTGGACGGCAGCCGCGATGATATTCTGCCAAGCGAGCAGCCCTCAAGTGCGGCCGTGCAGGAGTTTTTGCCTAGTTCGCATGTGGTTAAAGCTTTCAACCACATTGGATACCATGATTTATTTGATGAACATAAATTGCGCGGTGATCCAGAAAGAAAGGCTATGGCAATAGCCGGAGATAGAGACGATGATCTTAAGACGATATCTAAGTTGGTTGATCAACTAGGATTTGACCCACTTGTGATAGGCGGTTTATTAGATAGTAATCGTTTGGAGCCGGGGATGAATACTTTCGGTGCCAATACAACTATTGAGGGGCTAAGAGAGCTGCTGGATCAGCAATAATCAAGAAGCAGTTGCTAAGGATTCTTGAGCTGCAGCGAGTATGCCGAGCATACGTGTACATTCATCCGTTTTTGTTCCGTCGAGCTCTTTCGCTTCGGTTGCATCAGTGATTGCCTGCTCGATCTGCTCAGGCCTTACATCGCGTCCAACTAGAAGTCCCGAGCATGTCGCTTCTGCGGCAATCTCGTGCACGAATGCATGAGCGGGCGGTAAATATCCAAGGTGTCCTTCTTTTGTGCATGTCATATCGATTCTCCTTATGGCAAAGCTGACTATACGCCGACATTCAAAAAATACAAGCACTAGCGACAAGCCTTAGCCAACGGGCGTAAAATAGGTATGTACCTTGCCAATACAATGAATGGCGGTGAAGCTATGGCATCGGACAAGCACGTACCCAAGCACCGGTACTCACAGACACTCGATGGCCGAGTGGTCGCGTACTTCCATGGCGCCATGAGATGGAATCGTCAACCCGGCGACAAATTGACCCTATGGCAGCGAACGACAATCGTTGGTGTAACGATCACTATAGTCCTTGTGATCGCCATCCTGACTGTCGTGTTCGCAAGCTTCATGGCAGTCACGCTAGAGGGCTATCCGGCCCGAAGCCGCTGAGCCCCAAGGCAAGGACGCTGGGAGGCTGCTTAAGAAAGCAAGCCTCCCAATTCCATGCATATGTTATGTATTGAGTTTGGGTTCTGTAGAATCATTCTGCGCAATAACACGATTCGGTTCAGATACGGGTGTACGCTCCTGCGTAGAGGCATCCCCTCTCAACTGTTCCTTTATTTCGACTAGATCTTTACGTATATCGAGCACGGCTGACTGAACTTTCCATTTTCGAACGATACCAACTACGTAGAACACGAAGAATAATACGCCCAGAACGTTCAATATGATAAAGCTAGCTATCATCATTGTTACTAATGATTCAGGAATCAGGCTTGTCTGAGAGTTTCCAAGTAACGATTGCAGCGTAGTTGGGTCGAGTTGCGTAGAGTCTTCCATGGAATAAGTATAGCAAGATGCTCATGCTATAGTAATAAAATATTTATGGATTATGCGCAACGACAGACGTATAATAAGGTAATGACTAGACAACACAGACGAACCATCCCACGATCAGAGTTTCATTTACCCGTAGCGCAGATGTCCGAAGGCCTGAGTTATGTTCCCGAGCGTACTCCAGATGAAGATATGGCGGCTTTGTATGAGGACGGTCCTGCGGGAATCAGGATTACTAAAGACCAGAAGTTTGGTAATGCTGCGATGCTATATACCTATGATTGGGCCGTGCGAGAAGGTACCGAAGAGGACCAGCGCACCGCAGCTAGGCTCGTTTCTTATGTAGGCTTCGGAACTTCCTATTATTTGTATGCCGAGCGCTATGTAGAAGATGTAATGTATCGTAAGCCGCCATTGGCAGAGGGTATCGACCGGGCGACGGGGTGGCCTACGACATTAGAGAAATTGAACACACAAGTTCTTACTGGCTTGGCAGCGGCCGCAGGGCTAGCGATGCAAATTGAACATGAGCTGTTAGAGCAGCGACCCGATGAAGACCAGAATATCTTACTTGGAGCTATTATGGCGCACACTGCTCTTATTGCTGCGGCTGTCGCAGAGAAAGTAGACAAGGCTTCGGGTGGTCCAATAGCTATTCAGAATAGTGCGTACATGGCTGGAACGAAAACCTATCTTGAAATGCATCAGTTGAGTGGAAATATCGAGGCGCTCATTACATCTGCTCAGTTTGCGAATCCATATTCGCCGCTGATGGTTAACTTGAATACTAAAAACAAACGTCTTAAGACGAAGAAGAATCAAGATGAGCCGGATCTGCCATTGATTACGAACCCTGTACTAAACAGGCTTAAATTAAACATTGCGGGGGTCATTGCGAGTGAGTCGCGACCATAGATATTCGCAGCATTTCCTGCGTAGTCCAAAACTTGTCGCTGAGCTAATCGGTCATTCGAACATTCGTAAAAACGACACAGTCTATGACCTTGGTGCCGGTAGCGGTGTGATTGCCAGCGTACTAGCGAATAAGGCGAAGAAAGTAATCGCGGTAGAGAATGAGCCCGAAGCACTAAAGAAGTTGCGCTACAACCTAGGAAATATCCTGAATGTTGATATCAAAGAACAAGACATTCTAGCGATGCCGATTCCTGAAGGTCGCTATAAGATATTCAGTAATATCCCGTTCAGTGAGAGTGCAGCAATCGTTCGAAAGTTCACCGAAGCCGACAATCCACCAATCGCGATGTACTTGATAGTACAAAAACAGTTCGCTCGTAAGTTGGTGCCGAGCGATCAGCATTTCACTGCGCAGCTTGGTGCGCAGATTGGGCCGATGTTCTCAGCTAAGATCCGCAAGCCGCTGCGTAAAACCGACTTCACGCCACCGCCGAATGTCGACACTGCGCTGCTGGAAATCAAGCTACGCGAAGAACCAATGATAGCCGCGAACAAGATGATAGATTACAGAAATTTCGTTGAGCGCTGCTTCGCTGAACAGAAATTTTTCGCTAGACAACCACGCGAAAAGCTAGGAATATCAAGCGAAAAAATTCCTTCTCAGCTGACAAATGAGCAGTGGGTGAAACTGTTTAGGTCAGTCGCACACTGAGTCCGATACCACCGAATTCTGTGCATATAAATACGGGTTCGGATTCAGTGCTGAGCGATTCGCTATACACATAATTAAGATCATTAAATTTTTTAAGACTATCAGTATTTTCAACCCGATTCTGTATCAGCCATCGTGCGAACGCGCCACGTGCAACTTTGGCATGTACAGTTACAAACATAGGTTCGCCGGTCTTGGGACTTACGGTTAAAAATTTCGGTGCAATAACTTTACTATCAATGTAGGGAAGCACGGCTTTAGTGTACTCAACCGCTGAAAGGTTTATGATGTCATTTGTTGCCGGAATCAACTTTGCAATCGAATTGCCCCAAAAATCATAGAGGCTCTTATGCCTCGTATTGGGCAGCTTATATCCCATCTCGAGTCGATACGGATGAATCGAATCAAGTGCGCGTAGACCACCGTATAGTCCCGATAGAATAAGTAGGTGATCATTCGCGTATGCTCGATCTTCATTGCTAAACGTTTGCACTTGCAAACCACTATAGATGTCGCCCAGAAACGCGTCGACAGCTGGTCGCTGCTTAGATTTTTTATCGGTCCAATTTTCTAGGAGTATCTTTGTTTGATCAGCCTTAGTTTTAGAAATCTGCATACATTTCACGAGTTCGCTTGCAGGTAGCGTTGCTAGGTACTTCGAAAGTTCTATAGCTTGCTCTAGTAAAACGGGAGCCTGGTAAGGCTCATCGTGTGTACCGGGCATTCGCATGGTTTTTGAAGAATGTAGCAGAATAGTGAACATGTCACTAAGCGATCGCAACAAGTTCGATATCGAACACCAAATCACTATTTGGAGGTATGTTCGCAGCCGCACGCACAGAGCCATATGCCATGGCTGATGGAATGACAAGCCGACGCGTGCCGCCAACTTTCATGCCAGGCACGCCAACGGTCCAGCCCTGGATAACTTGATCTAGCCCAAATGTAATCGCTTCACCAAAATCGTGGCTACTTTGAAAGACTGTACCGTCCTTGCAGAGTGCTCCGGTGTAATGTGCAGTTATTTTGGCACCTTCAGGTACGGTATCACCTGTGCCTTCAATGGTGTCGATGACTTGCAGCTCTGTTACATTGTCAATCGGATCAAAATCCTGCAGCTTCGTGCCCTCTAATCGTGCCATTATTTCTCCTCATTTCGTTCAACAATAATGCTGCATTCAGTTACGAGTGCCGCGATAGCACCAACGGCAGCCAGCACTGGTGCGATGACGATGCCGACTACGCCAGCAGTTAATGGAATCTCGATCATGGTCTTGCCATCCTTATCTTTGATGATAAGACGACGGGCGTTACCTTCACGTATAATTTCCTTAACCTTGCCAAGCAGCTCCTCGCCGTTTACTTTGAATTCTTCTCTTCGTGAATCTCCACTCATACTATCTATTATACGGCAGCGCTATACTTTATAGAGCATGGACCGGACAATACTCGAACAACTAGATGCCGCCGCAGCTGCGAAGCGTCTGCTTGGGTGTGAACTTGTACGTACATTCGGTAGCAATGAAACTCGGGTTAAGATCGTGGAAACAGAGGCGTATCACCAGTCGGATGCAGCGAGCCATAGTTATTCCGGGAGGACTCAGCGGACTGAAGTAATGTTCGGTCCGGCTGGATTTTTATATGTATATTTCACGTACGGTATGCACTATTGCTGCAATGTAGTTATTGGACCGGAAGGTGAGGGATCAGCTATTTTAATTAGAGCAGTCGAGCCGATTGAAGGCGAGGAGCTACTTCATAAAAACCGATCGAAGTTCGGCGTGGACTTAACGAATGGACCTGCAAAATTATGCCAAGCATTAGATATCGATAAGGCTATGAATGGACATGACCTTGCGAACGCACCCATACAGCTGCTTCTGCACGAAGAACTCCCAGCAGGCGCCACTGTGCAGACGACGAGAATCGGAATATCCAAAGCCATCGATGTGCCTTGGCGGTTTTATATAAAAGACAATCCGTATGTCTCTAAGACATAAGAAACACCTCAGGCAGGGTAGGGCCTGAGGTGTTTGAAGGCACCAACAGATTAGTAGATGTATCGGAAGCTTGAAGCAGGTGCCGATCGTCGGTGCACTTGACCGATACCGCCGCCGTAGTTCATTTCTGAAAGATTAACTGTACCGCCGTCAGGGGACACGCTTTCAACGTACGCAACGTGGCCTGGTTGTTCGGCGATAGCTCCGGCGCGAGCCACTGTTCCGGTTGCGATACCTTGGAGAGCTGCATTAGCAACCCACTGGCCGCCGTTTCCAAGACGGTTTGGAAGATCGGGGCGCATCTCTTTTGCCCACCAAGTACAGTAGCCCCATGCGTAAGTGTTACCAGCACTTGATCCACGCGCAGTCGAGCCAGCTGCTGGCGCATACTGTGCGGTAGTTCCAGCTGCTGCAATGATTTGAGACTGCTGCTCGACAGTCATCTGACTTAAGCGGTCGGGTAGCTGCTCGTCGGCACGAGGTACACGTAGCTGCTGATCTGCATAGATGAGATCCGGATTAGTAATAGCTTCATTTGCATTGAACAATCTTATGTACGATGTTTCGTGAGTCGCTGCTATGACACTCAGGTTATCGCCTGGCATAACAGTCACGTAGACTTCTGTTGGTTTAGTTTCTGGTTTTTCATTGCTTTTTGCCTGCGCGGTAGTTCCGCCTGCGAGCACTAGGGTAGCCATGACGCTGAGCGCCACGAGACCATATTTTAATTGCATTGCTTCTCCTTGCACCACGCCGATTAGTACTAGAAAATGTTTGTGTTTAATTGGCGTGATGATGTGTTTTGAACCTATGGCAGGTTTTAAAAAACACAAGAACCAGCTTATAACACTCATAGTGTCAGTCAACCAATTCGCTGCGCTATATACGACTTAACTGATGAAAAAACGCATGGTTATTTTTGCAACGAATGTCTTTACGCTTTAAGCGGAATGACATACTTGACATACTTTTCATACTTGGGATACACTAGATATATATGGGACCACACGACAAAAAACTATACGGTACAGCTACAGTAGGAACGAAAGGTCAGGTAGTCATACCATCTGATGCCCGTGAAGCAATCGGAATCAAGCCCGGTGATCGTTTGTATGTGGTTGGCTCAAGCAGTAAGAAGTACGTTGGCTTTATAAAAGAAGAACAGCTGCGTCAACTTATCGAGCACATAACTGATAATGTCGAGTCGTATAAAGCGGTGCTCGATCAAAACGAAGGAAAGTAAATATATGCACCATCATCTAACCCTGCGGGGTAAATTAGTAATCATGTTTTCTGTCATGGCCAGCCTATTCTTGGTTGCGCTTGATCAGACGATAATTTCGACTGCACTTGGCAAAATCGTTGAAGACTTCAATGCATTTAGTAGCCTTAGTTGGATTGTCACTGCTTACCTTCTGACGACTACAGTAACGACGCCAATCGCTGGTAAACTCTCTGATCTTTTTGGTCGCCGCAGCATGTTACTTATTGGAGTAGCGGTATTTGCGTTAGGTTCATTATTCAGCGGACTTGCCGCGGATGTTGATCAGCTTATATGGGCGAGGGCTTTCCAGGGAATTGGTGGTGGTATCATCACCGCAAACGCGTTTACCATTATTGGCGACCTGTTCGCGGCACGTGAGCGTGGTCGCTGGCAGGGATTGTTCGGAGCTGTGTTTGGTATTGCGTCTGTGATTGGACCACTGCTTGGCGGCTGGCTTACCGACGGCCACAACTTATTTGGTATAACAACAGACTGGCGTTGGACCTTCTTCATTAACGTTCCGGTTGCGATTGTCGCATTTACACTCATCGCAATATTTACCCCAAGTCTAAAGCATGAGAAGCGTCCGAAGATCGACTTTGCCGGTGCCGGATTACTTGCTGTTGCGCTTGCCACTTTGGTGCTTGCCGTCGACAACACGGAAACAACATTTGCAGGGTTAATGGATTGGGCTAATATTTCGCTCACAACGCTACGCGTTATCATGGCCGGCATTATCGCGCTTGCCTTAACTGCTCTTATTGCAGTCGAGCGCCGAGCGTCTCAGCCAATGTTGCCAATTACGTACTTTAAGAACACAAACTTCCTTCGCATTATTGGTATTGCCACACTATTTGGCGTCGGTTTCATGGGTTCCATTCTGTACCTGACTCAATTTAACCAGCAGGTATTTGGTGCGAGTCCAACTGAATCCGGGTTGATGTTGCTTCCGATGATGGCGGGTATGATGTTATCGAGTATCGGATCTGGGCAAATTATTTCGCGGGTAGGACGATACAAGATATTTATGCAGGTTGGTATTGTCATCGCAACGACCATGATTGCACTCTTAACTACGCTAACTCCGGAAACACCGTACTGGCACGAAGCACTAATGATGTTCGGCGTTGGTCTTGGGCTCGGACTAGTTATGCCAATTATGAACATTGCTGTACAGAACGAGTTTTCACAGCGAGAGCTTGGTGTAGCCACCAGTTCAGTGCAGCTGTTCCGTGGGCTCGGATCAACAATCGGTATCGCCGTGTTCGGTGCACTTTTGACCAGCGGATTAACCACGAACCTGGGCAATATACAGGACGACGCATATGTGCAGTCGCTTAAATCAAGTCCTGCGGCTAAGCAGATTGGGGATCTCGAAGATTCAAACACACTTCTTACATTGAACAGCCCTGATGTTAAGCAAAAGATTGCCGATTCGAGTAAAAAGACGATTGAAGCTCTCTCGTTGCCTGACTCGGTAAAGACCGGAGAGATTAAGAAGTTTAGCGAACTCCAGGATACGTACTCGGATAAAGTTACGCATGCGTTCGCGCACTCACTCCGCACGCTCTTCACGATTTCAGCTATTACCATGGGTCTTGCCGCCATATTCGTATTCACGCTGAAAGAGCGCGAGCTCGACCGCGCGAGTGCGCAAGCTACTCCCGGCGAAGCGTAAGTATACCGCTAGTGTTTGGTTGTAAAACCCGCTATACTGACTGCAAATGTTAGCGTATTTTGCCAAGCGCTCACCGGGTGAGGAATTTGAACGAATTAGTGCTCCGCTAGAGCAGGCGGGAGTATGGGTTGACGGAGCTAACGCGAGCGACGGTGAGATAGACTCTATAATTCAGCGCTACGAGCTAGATTCGAATGTTGTGTATGACGTTAGAGACCGTGGGGAATTACCACGTGTTGAATATTCAGACAGTACTGCGTATGTATTCCTGCGGTTGCCACGCCTAAGTAAAGCAGGGCACGTGCTTACGCTACCACTTCTTTGTATTTTAAAAGACGGCACATTTATTACGCTTTCAATTGGTGACAGCGTTGCCCCTGAGTCCGTGGCATTATCAACGCTACCCATTACTACAGAACATACTGAGACACTCCTGCTCGGTGTTATGGCAGCCGCGACGGCGTCGTTCGAAGATATGATAGCCCACACAGCGCGCTCAATTACGGATACGGCCAATCGTCTGAAAACACACGATATCACCAACAGAGATTTTATTCATTTCGTTACGGTAGAAGCAAACCTAAACCATTGCCGTATGAACCTGGACAGTACACTTGCCATGGCGAAGCGCCTTCGCGAAAATAAACGCGAATCGTTAGGCGAAGAAAGCCTTGAGGCTCTGGACGATATCGCGTTGCATATTCAGCAGCTACTCGTATCGATTGAAAGCCATTTAGGCAGCGTAGAAAGCATCCGTAACGCGTATAGCACGGTCGCTAATAACACATTGAACCAACGCATGAAAACGTTGACCGTATTCACGGTTCTCATAACGCTTCCCAATGTGTTTTACGGTATGTACGGTATGAATGTAACGCTACCGTTCGGTAGCGAGCCGTGGGCATATGGGGCAATTGTGGGGTTCACGGTTGTCGTAATCATGATTGTCTTTTTGCTCGCAAAAAAGCTTCGAATTTTCTAAAACACTGCACTCACACTAGGGTAGACGTAACCAGCTTCATCCCATAGGAATTGACTGAGCGGCTATTTTTTGCTACTATCATCTTTGTGTTCTTTGCGACTAAAAACACGAAAATGTAAATTTAAAGGTCGAATGTCGCATGAGAATCGTCCGCCCTATAAGAGCGGACACGGAGCATAAACTACATGCCAATCGCAATCGTGTTTGCCCCTTCGCGGAGCAAACGGGTCGCAGTGGATGTGGTGCCTGCCGAATGGCAAAAGTATATTGAGCAATAAGCTCGACTCGTAGAAAATCATCTTTGATCGACTACATCCCCATAAGAAAATCATCCCAAGGCACCGGGATGATTTTTGATTTTTGGATATTGCTACTGCTTTGATTCTTCGGCTGCTGGAACTTCAACACCTTTTTTCTTGAACTCCGCCAGTAAGACTTTTTCGAATGCTTCTTCGCTACCAAAGCTGTCGTCCGAGAGCTTTGTGCCGTTTAGGTAAAAAGTAGGCGTGCCAGTAACATTTAGCTTGCGGCCCAATGCAATATCAAAGTTGATCTTCTTATTAACAACTGATGATTTCTCAGAAAGCTGTGAAGTAAAGTCGGCCTTATCCATACCAGCTAAGCCAGCGTAATCTGCGAACAAGTTACCACGCTGAGATGTCGAAGCGCTCGACCACTCATTCTGCCGTTCGAATAATATGTTATGCATCTGCCAGTATTTATCATTTGACCCCACTACTTCGGCGGCAGCGGCAGCGGCGCGAGCGTTAGGATGTATGTTGGTAAGTGGGAAATTGCGGAATACGAATGTTAACTGGTCTTTGTATTTCTCGCTCAGGCTCTTAACGATCGGGTGTGCACTCCCACAGCCAGGGCACTGGAAGTCGCCGTACTCAATTAGGACAACTTTTGCATCCTTGCTACCAAAGACATGATCGGCAACATTACCGGAATCTTCCGTAGCTTTCTGGATCTTATTCGTGTCAACTCCAGACACATCAACTCGGTCACGACCTGACCATACGACGAGTCCCCCAAACAGCACTACACATATCGCGACAAAAATTATCCATCCCTTATTACTCATCTGAAATACTTCTCCCTTAGATTACCTATCATTGTACTAAAGTTTAGTGTGTATCGATAGCATAGCCTCAGGTACAATAGTGCAGATGACATTTCTGCTTACGATTATTGCAGTAGCACTGGTTGCGACACTTACGTTGGTCGCTTCGATTCGGCCGTTACGGTCACGATTTAGCACGTTTGAGACTGCCCGTAGGAAATCAGACTCTCATTCTGAGATTACGCTCGATGAACATAGAGAAGCCCTTTTTGGAGATGTCACTTCTTTGCAACATGTTATCCAAGCAGTTCTGCTGGTGCTATTTACTGTGACAGTAGTCGCTCTATACGGTTGGATCATTGGAAGTGTGATTGCCGTAGTGGTGTCACTCGGATATGGGAAGATCTCGAGCATCGCATCGGTTCGTCGTGCAGGCAGTAAACTGTATGCACAATATGAATCCCATGTATTAGATTTTGTGTCTCGTTGGAGTGGCTCGATCCGTTTCGTGAGAACGTTCGTGCCAGCATTGGAACGCACTAAGATAGGCTCACGTGAGGAGCTTGCAAGTATTGTTACTGACTCGGCCGATGTGTTGACGCATGATGAAATATCGTTGATCACCGCAAGCCTCAAATTCGACGGTAAACAAGTTGGCAGTATCATGACGCCGAAAAGTGTGATCGAAACTGTCAAAAAAAATGAAATACTCGGGCCGCTCGTACTTCATGATCTTCATGAAACAGGCCATAGTCGCTTTCCGGTTATCGACGAAGACATCGACCATATTGTTGGGATCTTATACGTGCGCGATGTCTTAACACTGGATACATCAAAAAAACATACGTCCAAAGTAGAAACAGCCATGTCCCGACAGGTTTACTATATCCGCGAAGATCACAGCCTACCACAGGCACTGGCAGCATTTTTGAAGACACATCATCACATGTTTATTGTCATCAATGAATACAGGGAAACAGTTGGCATTATTACACTTGAAGACACGCTTGAAGCGTTGCTAGGTCGCCGTATCATCGATGAGTTTGATGCTCACGACGACATGCGGGCCGTCGCTGCTCGTAACGCCACTTTGAAGTCCGCTCCAAATCACTCTCCGGCGTCAAAAGACGTTTAGACTGTCTCCGTCTCAACTGCTGCGCGGCCAATACTGATGATATGTCGCGCACGGAAGCTATCGAATGCCTTCTTATCCATACCGTGTCGCTTAATATGGCTTGTAATATATTCTGAACCAAGGAATCTTGGGAGTATTACGTAGGCTGCACCATGTTCATAAAGCTCCATGGCGTCCTCATAGGTTCGTGCGTGACATATAAATGTTATGTCGCTTGAATAGCGGTGCAGATATCCGAGCAGGAGCAAGTTAACCTTACGGTCGATGATCGTGCTCGCAACAAATTTCGCATGGCCAACATTCACTTCTTCTAGGAACTCTGTATCTGTCGCATCACCGTAGGCGTGTCGCACGCCTTGCGCTTCAAGGTGCTCAATCACATCGGGATCATAATCCACTACTAAGTATCGCTCCTTCATATCCCTAAACAAATGCAAGAATTCATGGCCACCATGGTGGTAGCCAAACAAGATAGCTGTGTAAAGGCCGCGTTTTTGTTTACGCTCGCTCGGCTTTTTACGCTCGAACAGTCCTAGCACAGGATGAAGCCGCTTATATAACGCATCATCATATTTCATCAAGTATGAACTGACACCAATCGTTATAAGTGCAACGAGTGTTATGATGCTTGCCGCACTTGGATCAATTAATTTGGTCTGTACAGCAAGTACGACTAATACAATTGAGAATTCACTTATCTGACTCAAATGAATACCCGCCTTGAAGCTCGTTAGTTTTGTGTAGCCGAGGGCACCTAAGCTCGCCATGGTAAATAGCGGCTTACCAATGAGTACAATAGCTGATAACGCGAGCGCCGGTAAGAGCGTGGCACCAACATCATCGAATACAAAGCGCTCACCGAGTGTGACAAAGAACAGTACGATAAAGAAATCTCGAAGAGGCTTTAAACGAGTGCTCATTTCGGTGGCGTAGGGTAGCGATGCCAGTGCCACACCCGCAAACAATGCCCCAACTTCGTGGGAAAAGCCGAGTAGTCCAAACAGACTCGCTATGCCAAAGCCCCAAGCAACTGCAAAGATAAACAGTAACTCCTGACTTTTGGCGAGTGCTTTGCTGAATTTTGGAATCAAGTAAGTACCGGCAAAGATTAACAGGATGCCAAGGCCAATGGCTTTTGCGATCATTGGGAGTAAGTCGTTAATGCCAAGCCCACCACTTGAGGCCGCCGTGACTGCAACGATAGCCAACGTTGCGACGATATCGTCCACTAAGATAACGCCAATCGCAACCTGTCCGTGCAGGCGGCTGATCTCACGTTTGTCGCTTAAGACCTTAAGAATAACAATTGTTGACGAAAAGAAGAGTGCAACGCCGATGACGAGCGCAGTCATTAGATCGAATCCCATCAAACGAGATACAAGCACACCTAATCCGCCCACAACCGTAAAGATTGCAGCCGCAGTGGTGATAGAAACTTTACCAAGGCTCCGAATAACTCCAGCATTCATCCCGAGGCCGATAATGAATAGCAGAAGAGCAATACCAATCTCGCTAAATCCCTCGAACGCTTCCTTGGCATGAATGACATCCAGCAAAAGCGGTCCAACGAGTATACCTGTTACGATATATCCGAGTATCAACGGCTGCTTTAGGAGCCGCATGACGATTGAAACGGCCGCCACGAGGACCAATACAATACTGAGTTCGGTAAATATTTCTTGATGCATATGTTGATTTTATAAAAGCTAACGCTTATCACCAGTATTACAAAAACTGAGCACATACGCAATTCACCCCTGGCGATAAGAGGTGGTGCAGAGTATAATGGCGAGAGTATGACAAGAACACTTATCCGCGACATTTCATCGAGTATCAACAAGCAAGTTACGATTCAGGGTTGGCTTCACAAGAAGCGCTTGCTTGGCGGCTTAAACTTTCTGACGGTTCGCGACCGCTCAGGCTTGGCGCAGAGTCTTATCGACTCCAAAGATGAGATCGAGAAGTTGCGCGGCATGCAAATTGGTACTGTGGTCGCATTTACGGGTACTGTTGTTGCAGATGAGCGCGCACCTGGCGGTGCAGAGTTGCATGACGTAACCGTTGAGGTGCTAAGCCCAGTGACCGACGAGCCGCCAATTGAAATAGATAAGCCAATTTCACATAAGTCCGAAAATCTCGACACTTTATTCGAGCACCGTGTACTGAGTCTGCGTAATATGCAGGAACAAAAAATATTCCGGATTCGTGGGGCTTTAACACGGGAGTTACGTGGTTTTCTCGATGAGAACGAATTCGTCGAGATCGATACACCTAAATTGCTTGGTGCACCAACCGAAGGTGGTGCCGAAGTATTCACACTCGATTATTTTGGGCAAACAGCAACATTGGCACAAAGCCCGCAGTTTTATAAGCAAATCATGGTTGGCGTATTTGAGCGTGTCTACGAAATAGGCCACAGCTACCGAGCTGAGCCTTCTGCAACTACTCGTCACTTAACAGAATTAACTATGCTTGATCTTGAAATGGGCTTCGTTGAGAATCATCAGGAAGTCATGGATATGGTGGCCAATATGACAAAGGCTGCACTTTCGAATGTGTACGAGAAGCACGCCGATGATCTAAAAAGCCTGAACGCTCCAGAGTTAAAGCTAACCGATGCAGTGCCAAAATTTACAATCGCCGAGATTCATGACATGTATACCAAAGCCACTGGTACCGATACGACTCGTGAGAAAGATCTGATTCCCGACGAAGAGCGTTGGATTGCCGACTACGCTCGTAAAGAGCTAGGTAGTGACTTGGTGTATGCTACCGACTTCCCGAAAGAAGCTGGCAAGTTCTATCACAAGTTCAAAGAAGATACCGTTGCTTGGGCAGACCTACTGTTTCGTGGACTCGAAATCGCCACCGTTCCACTGCGCGAGAACAACTACGAAAAAATGATTGAGCAAATGACTAATGCTGGCCTAGACGTGAATGCCGACGGATTCAAGCATTACTTAAGTGCATTTAAATACGGGCTACCTCAGCACGGTGGCTGCGGCTTCGGTGTTGATCGCTTAGTGCAAAAGACAATCGGGCTTAACAATGTCAAAGAAGCCACGCTTTTCCCACGTGATATAAACCGACTAGCACCGTAATGACGCGTCAATATATCGCCGAAACCATTTGGCACGATCCTGAAGTAAAGAATTACTTCATGCTGGATGTTACAAATACAATTCCAGCACAGATACCAAAATCGTTTGAGGGCATTGAGTTACTTCCGAAAGACGAATACCACTGTACGCTGGTGGCACCAAATAAGATAACGGATTCACTCGATGATCAAGCAGAGATAGAACGAAGTGTCACTGCGTATTTTATGGCAAACCCTGATGCGGTTCAGTTCGACGGTTTGACTGATCGCCTATATGTTTGCCGGGAAGACGGAGAAATGACATTGGTTGCCGAAGCACGAATTCTTGGTCTCGATGGTCTGCGCCGGTGTATCCAGTCAATAGTGCCAGAATACAAAGCTATACTCCCACATGTTACGTTGCTCAAAAGTCAAAATTCTCCGTATGGAATTGGCATTCACTCTGCCGACGATTTAGCGAATCTTTGTGTCCAGATTGATCCCACTGAGCTAGAATAATCGCTCGAGCATCTTATAATCTTCGCGAAGTGTCGCTGTATCTCGGATCAATTGCTTTATTGTGGTGATATCGCGATGCAGGACAAGATCTTTCAGACAAATGGCTATGATGAGCGGCCATGGCGTGGCGCGGGCTTCCGCTATGGCTTGTAATTTATCTACGAAGGCATCGAGTCCTTCTCGCTGGGCTTTATTCAAATGCTTCGCATGAACGCGTCTAATAACAAGCAATACGAGAAGACGCACGACCATAAACAGAAGTAGCAGTATAGTAAACGGTAGTAACAGGAGCCACCACCAAGTGCTAAAGAAGTAGGCAAGTGCCCATGTCGCAACCACGACGATGCAAAAAATAGATACAGCGATAATAGTCGCGATACGTACAACTCGTGATGCGACACGCGCGGTTAGGGCTCGTGCTACGGTAACCTTTGCCATAGGCATACTCTAGCACGCTATACTTCTAAGTAGTATGCAAACCACTATTATCTATATCCCGGGTCTTGGCGACCGTTATGACACCTTTCGAGCATTTGCACTTCAATTCTGGAAGCTATGGGGAGTGCAGGCAAGCCTTGTACCAATCAAGTGGTATGACGGCGAGTCATTAGAGTCAAAGCTCGCTCGTGTTACGGCGGCGATTGACCAAGTACCGCCAGGGCAAACTATCGTACTAGTAGGGGAGAGTGCGGGTGCGTCGCTAGCGCTGCATGCCAGTGCTCGCCATGAGCGAATATCAGGAGTTATTACGCTATGTGGTGTGACTCGAAATTTTACACCGATTTCTAGCTATTTGCGCAAGCGTGCTCCTGCACTTGATGAGGCAGTTAACACACTTCCAAATGATTTCAACGTAGATGTCCATAGTTTACGTGCGGTAATCGATGGCGTAGTTGGGAGTAAGTATTCGAGCACCAGTAATGCAACACGCCATATAATTTGGTCGGTCGGGCATCTCTCTACAATTTTTCTCTGCCTGACAGTTTACGCACCAATCATAACCACTATTGCAAAAAAGTTAAAATAGTGATATACTATATAGTATAGCCACCTAACATAACGAAAGGCATCATATACCTATGGACTCTGGTCTTATCATCACGCTACTCACTGTTGTCATAATACTTTTATCAATTGTCATTATCGCGTTGCTCGCGGCTGTAACGATGGTTATTATTAAGGTGAATAATATCGCGAAGAATGTCGATACGATCACGCACAATATTTCGTCAGCCACCAGCTGGGTGAATCCTGCCAAATTATTCGGTGAAGCAGTAAAAGCGTTCCGCAAACGGTAATAAGGAGAAATCATATGAGTCGATTACTAAAAGTCATAGCAGCCACCGCAGCCGGCTTTGTAGCAGGTGTACTTGTAGCACCAAAGAGCGGCAAGGAAACTCGTGCTGATATTAAAGCTAAGGCAGAAGAGACAAAAGACGAAGTCGAACTGAAAGCTAAGCAAGCTAAGGCCGCAGCCTCCGCTGCCGCCGAGTCTGTTAAGAGCGGCGCCGGTAAGGTAGAAGTAGAGGCTCGCGGAATGGCAAAGAGTGCTCGTAATTCAGCCGTGCTCATGCGTGACGAAGCCGAGCGTCTTGGTGCTGAGGCAAAAGTCCGTGCCGGACGCGTCGCAAAAGACGCAAAGTCTACCGCCAAAGCCGTAGAGCGTGATGTCAAAACGAATGTAAAACCTCGCGCTACGAAGAAATAGGTTTATTTTCCAGACTTTGCCATACATACCAACTGGCGACTGATTCATACGGTCGCCAGTTTTGTGTATCGGCTATCATGTGAACGTCATCTGACGTCGCCTGGTGATCTAGTTCGTACAGTTTAGTTACGCCATTACGGATTCCAAGATCACCTACAGGTAAGACATCTAACCGAGCCATGCAAAACATTAAAAACATGTGGACAGTCCACTCACCGATTCCTTTCACTTTTGTAAGTTCGGCTATGATCTCGTCATTTGATAAGTCGTCTATGGTATCGAATTGCACTTCACCGTCTAGAATCTTTTGCGCCAAGTCTTGCACGTATCGAGCCTTTGGACGACTAAAGCCAACAGCGCGAAGTCTCTCGATATCAACTTCAAGAATCTGCTCTGGCGTGGGGAACTGATCGTTAAACAGTGCTTTAAATCGTGTTTCTATCGCGCGAGCGGCGCTCACGCTCAGCTGCTGACCAATAATACTATCCACCAGCTCTTGGTAATAGTTTTTATGTTTTTCAAAAGTAGGGGCAGGGTAAGTTTCGATCAACAGTTTGATGACGGGATCGTTTTTAGAGAGATGTTCAAGCGCCTCATCCATCGATTTCGATTGGCTCATTTAGCCGTAGATATGTTGCGCCAATTTTCTCTGCGAACATTGGGACCATACGGTCGGCTAATTCTTTTCCGACTTCGCTTGCGATCGCATCATGAGTTGGGAATGCAAATCGAGGCTTTACCTTTACTAAGAAGTCGAATGCTTCACTCATCCTCATCCAGGGAGCGGCGGTTGGTAGTGCAAGAATGTCGACGGGAGCGTCCGGTAGACTAAACGAATCGCCTGGATAATATAGCCGGTCGTTGACCATTACACCGAGGTTAGCAACAGCAGGAATATCTGGATGGATAATGGCGTGTTCCCCACCAAAGAACTTCAATCTGAATGGACCAATCTGCACGGTTTGGCCTGCTGCTACCGCTTGGTGTTGCAATGTATCTCCGAACTGTCGGGTAATATTCTCGTGCGCATACATAACGACTTCGGGATTATGGGCGGCTATAGCACCAAGTGCATTCGGGTCAAAATGATCGGCATGTTCGTGGGTGACTACAATAGCGACAACACTCTCAAGTGCGGGCAAGTTGGTAGTGTATGCGCCAGGATCAACAAGTAAAAGTTTTCCATCCTTTTCGAGTGTGAAGCACGCATGCTCATATTTGGTAAGTATCACCCTGCCTCCTTAAAGTATTTCGTATATTCCTTACGAGCTTTCACGATTTTTGGGTCGATCACGATAGAGCAGTAGGGATTTGCTGGATTATTTGTAAAGTAGTCCTGGTGCTCTGGTTCGGCTTCGTAAAACGTATTGAGTGGAGAAAGCTCGGTTACGATAGGATCATCCCAATTTGTCTGTGCGCGAGTGATTGCCGCCTCAAATTCTTCTTTCTGTTCCTCGTCGGCATAGAACATCGCGCTTCGATACTGAGGCCCGGTGTCGGCACCCTGCTGATTCAACGTAGTGGGATTATGCACGAGAAAAAAGATATCGAGTAAATCCTGACTTGGGATCACAGACTCATCGAACGTTACCTTCACGCTTTCGGCATGGCCTGTCGATCCAGAAGCTACGCGGTAGTAACTCGCATCTTGCTCCATCCCACCAGTGTATCCGCTAACAGATGATTCAACTCCAGTAAGGCGCTGAAAGATAGCGTCTATGCACCAAAAGCAGCCTCCAGCTAGAACATACGTTGTCATGTATCTAGTATACGTCGCTATACTAGATAGGTGCAAAGTGAAGAGTTCAAAGAAATGTTGTGGTGGCGAGGGCATGAGTTGTATCGCGATATGCCGTGGCGAAGTGATATACGGCCGTACTATGTATTAGTTAGCGAATTAATGTTGCAGCAAACACAAGTTACTCGAGTAGTACCAAAGTTTAATGCGTTTATTGAACGGTTTCCCAATGAGCGAGTATTGGCGGATGCCGATCTTTCGGATGTGTTAGTGCAATGGCAAGGGCTTGGCTACAATCGGCGTGCGAAGTTCTTGCACGATGCAGCAAAGATGATTACAACGCGTTTTAAGGGCGCCTTTCCCGAGGCAGAATCGGACATTCTTGCGCTACCAGGCGTAGGAGAGAACACTGCGGGTGCGATTGGGGCATATGCCTTCAATAAGCCGAGAATATTCGTGGAAACAAATGTAAGAACGGTCTATATCCATCATTTCTTCGAGGATGACAATGTGGTTAATGATTCGGCGATACGCACGTTACTCGCGAGTACGATTGACACAGAGCATCCGCGTGAATTTTATTGGGCGTTAATGGACTACGGCGCATGGTTGAAGGCGAACGGTATACGTACAAACAGCCGGAGCAAACATTATATTAAACAATCTCCTCTAGAAGGCAGTGTTCGTCAGGTCCGTGGGAAAATCATATCGGCTCTCGCGAATGATCCTAAGCTACCCGTAGCAACACTTCATAAACGGGTGGCTGGCGACAATCGATTTGACTTGGCATTATCGGGTTTAGAGCGCGACGGCCTGGTATCTGTTCGCGCAGGCTATGTTAGGTTGACCAAATAGGGAATTAACCCGCATACTAAAGAAATGAAATTGCCGATTATTGCTCTTATTGCCCTCGCGGTGGGTGGCTTCGTGTGGGCTTCTGCGCAGAATGCTCAGGCGGCAACAACAATTACTCCCGAAGTGGTCGCAAGAGTTCGATCGCGCTGCGTCGAAAACCAAGCCGCGTTAAATCGCCTGCACAAAACGGACGCATTCATACGTACTGATAGAGGAAACCTGTACCGTACGATCAGCGATAAACTCATGGTTCCATTGAACCGTCGCCTGGCATCTAATCGCCTTGATGCTGGCAGTTTACTAACAATCACGTCTGAATATAACAGCGAATATAACCGCTTCTACAAAGCGTACATCGACTACGACACTGCTCTTTCTAAAGTGCTCGATATCGACTGCAGCCGCGAACCTGTAGCATTCTACAACGCACTTATTGATGCTCGCACAAAACGCGATCGGGTAGCTGAAAGTATCGTAAAGATTAAAGATTTGATTCGTCAGTACGGCGTTGCGTTTACAGACTTCAAGACGAATTACGAAAAGGAAAACCCATGAACGACCCGTACTCCGAACATCACGAATCGTTGGGTGTGCGCACGGTTAGGGCTCATCAGTTCTTCAGCATGATCGTACTCGTAGTGCTTATCTCACTTTTTTTGGTATACGTAGCTCTGAGCCTGTACCAAAGCAGCGGTACGGTCCAGCTCGACCTATCACGGCCTGGCTATGATAGTGCGCGGGTTGAAGCTTCTAAAGACAACGAAGTATTCAAGGGTTTTTCTGCAGACGGCAAGATTATCAAGTCGGCACTGAATGAGTTTGATACGATGTACCGTGATAAAGCTGCCGAAGCCCTCATTGATATCGGTAACTTCTCAGGCGACGCATTAAGCGATGCAACGCTAATGCTCGATCGCGACTAGTACTTACTTTTTGATCGATGCAGCGGGGAATGGTGCGACCGCCAATCGGATATGACGTTCTTCAAATGCCTCAAGTAGGCGTCGGCGCATTTCCGATATGACACCCCATTGATCACTCGGCTGCGTCTTGCCAGCCACGATAACTTCAACGGAGCTACCAGTTATCTCGCCAACTGAAACAAATGTTGGCGGACTTAGAATCTTATCTTTCCATTTATCTTCTTCACCCAGCGATTTGCCAGTGGCATCAATGATTTCGGCGACCAAATCAATGTCTGTTTCGGGGTGAAGTAGCATAGTAAATCGAGCCATACTGTAACCCATAGTCTTATTTATGACATGCTGAATCATGCCATTGGGGAAGTAGTGTACGTTTCCATCGACATCACGAAGCACCGTACTTCGTGTTCCGATTCGTTCTACCGTGCCAGAAAAACCTTCGATATCAACAACATCACCTACGCGGTACTGGTTTTCGGAAATGATAAAAATACCAGACAAAAAATCTTTAATGAGAGACTGTGCGCCAAAACCGAGTGCGATTCCAATGATACCGGCGCTCGCAAATAGTGGAGCTAGGTCAGATGTAATATTCGGATTGTAAACACGCAGCGCTGCATAGGCTGCGGTGAGAACAATCACGAGCCGCCAAATACTTGTAAACAAGCTAACGAGTGTCTTTTGGCGCTTCTCAATATCTTTTTTATGCCATGAGCGGTGACGTGCACCTTTTACCGCTCGTTTTACGATGAACGCCACTAAGCGAGTGCCAGCAAAGTATGCCACCAATGCGACTGCACCGATTAGAGCAAAATCTGCCCAGTGACTGTTAATCCAGTCACCCCAATCCTTAAATAACTGTTGGTTTTGGAGGTCGTTCATGTGTGCTAGTATAGCATGTGATATGAAGGTGTTCACATCTGTAAACGACCCACAAATCGCCAGCATTTTGCGTTCTGGTGGTATTGGCGTGCTACGGACCGACACCCTGTATGGCTTAGTAGCCGATAGTTTGAACGAATCGGCAGTACGGAGAATCTATGAACTAAAGGGTCGCGACGATGACAAGTCACCGATTGTGCTCATTAGCTCGATCGACCAAGTCTTCGATGAGCTGAGCCAAGAGCATGCGGCGTACGTTAATGATGTATGGCCAGGGCGAGTCAGCGTGATTATTCCTTCACGTCAGGCACCCACATGGATACGGCGTGCAAATGATTCAGTTGCATACCGTATGCCAGCGAATGATACTCTTCGCGAACTGATTGACAGTACTGGCCCGCTAATAGCACCAAGTGCCAATCCACAGGGTATGCAACCAGCAATGAACATACGAGAAGCGAAGTATTATTTTGGTGACAAAGTCGATTTTTATGTAGATGCAGGCACGGTAGAAGATCCGCGACCGTCGCAAATTGTAAAGCTTGAACCAAACGGTGGGGTTACGCGCATTCGATGATCGATCCCAACAACTTTGTCATCGCCAGAAAGCGCAAGAAGTACAAGTTTGCCAAATTCGCAAACTCGCCGCTTTGTTTTGAATTTGAGCAGTGGCAAAAAACAGATTCAATCGATGCAATTGAACTTGGTGCAGGTACCGCGCTATTTTCTGTAGAACTTGCAACACGGCATCCTGACCAGCGGTTTGTTGCGATTGATGTAAAAGCCGATCGTTTGCAAAAAGGTGCATATGTAGCCGCAGAGCATGGACTTACTAACGTACAATTCCTGCGTGCTCGGGCTGATCAGCTACCTGAATGTTTTGGGCCTAAGTCATTGCAATCAATCTGGCTAACATTTCCAGATCCGTTTCCAAAAAAACGGAGTGCGGGTAGGCGCATGACGCATCCAACATTTCTTGCAATCTATGAGTCGCTGCTCGCAAAAAATGGCTCATTTATTCTAAAGCACGATAACCCAACATTCTTCCAGTGGAGCCTAGAGCAATTAGTGCGCGAAAAATGGCACATTGGCGAACTAAGTTTCGACTTGCATGAATCGAGTCTAAATGACGACTATAAAATCATGACAACCTATGAAGAGCGCTGGTTATCAGAAGGCTTAACAACAAATTTTGTTAAAGCAGTTCCTACGGCTACGAAATAATCCATAGCATCATATGTCTGAGTGGCCGTTAGCCTCGATGAACACAGTACGAGTCTTGCCTAATTCAGTACGTTCAAGTAAAACCTCGTAATATCCAGGTAGGTATATATTTCCATCTTTAGGAATAAGGTTAATCGCATTGAATAATCTCTTAGCTATTTCAGTTCGATTCAACTCAATGCCGCCATTACAAGTAAACTGCTCGCTTGTGCGCCAGTCGTCGTCAGATGCAAGTGCACCGTTAAATTTCCACTCAAAACGGTAGTTTGAGCGATGCACAGATACCTCGGGTGTATGACGGCCACGGTGAAAGGCGTTGAACTCACCGTTTGTAAACTCAGCATGAATCGTATTTGGCTCACCGTCATTACGTACAAGAATATGCCCGCTTAGTACTGGCTCACCGTTATGGCTTATATACATTTCCGTATCTGAATCATTAGGGTTTTCATACAGAAATGATTTAGCGAAGAGCACTATGTCGGACTCATCAACCGCATGAGTAAGGTGAGTACCAGGCTTTATCGATACGAAATAATAGTCACCACTTGGGAGATCGTTTAAATATGCTCCAGGATTACCGACAAAATCCTCAACGGAAGGTGAAACGAACTTTTGTACCGGTAGGCCCATTCGTCCAAGCCGCTCAGCAATTTCGCCGTGAGCGTTGCCTCGCCCTGTACTTTCTGAGTCCATTTTCTCAACTACTGATAGCAATGACTTTTGACCCAGCTGTTTCGCGATAACTTTCCAGTCTGTGAAACCCGATTTTGGGATTTCGTATGCAGCCTCTGCTTGGAGTAGCTCACTCATCCTCTTTACCTCCGTTTTCCGAGTGTGGAGTAAACACGTCCTCATACATTTTTGTAAGAATTTCGTGAGCTAAAACGGCGGCAGGGAATTCTTCGCCGAATCGTATAGCCATACGGATTCTTAACGTTTCATGTGCCGTAGCAAGATCATCACTTGTATAAACGTCGTAATCTTCATACATGACTCTATCGCCTTGTCCAATGATATCTACAATGACTGGCAGTAACTTGTCGATCATTTTTACGAATCGGGACTCGGGGTCTACTTGAGACTCGTAAGCCAAGAGCATACTAGCTGTATGAAAGGGTAACTCTGCGGCCAGGTTATGTATCTCGACCTGCTCGTTCATGTGCTTAGCAGCGAGATCGGCGTCACTAATAATAAATGTGGCAATATCATTTGTTTTCAGTTCAATAAGATCATGAACAATTGCATATTGGCTAATTAATCCAAGGTCGAAAGGAAGCTTAAGCATATCGGCAATTTCGGGAGCCACAAGTGCCAGCATATAACTATGCTCGACATCCGATTCTCGTTCACCGCTTGCGTAACGTGGCACGCGGTCAACGCCACTAAAACGCATTGCTATGTCAGCTAACTGTAGTGACGTGTGGGTGATTCGATCTGCGTTACTTTTTATGCTTCTCAATGTTTCAAAAAGCTCAAGTGGATGATCAATAGTTTCATAAATTGACATAAAAACTTTCTACATTGAATTATTTTTTAAGATGACAATTTGATGATATTGCGTATAATGCATAGCGTATAGAAAGTTTAAATTGACTCAAATATGATTGATACATTTGCTGTTGAACATCACATTCAAAAGCACATTATGAGTGTACTTATGCTCAACCAGGTGGCGCGGTTTCGCGATATGCGGCCGCCAAAGGTTGATTCAAATTTATACAGCTATCACTTGAATTTACTGATTAAGCGAAACATGGTTGAAAAATGCGAAGGAGGATACACGCTAAGTGAAAAAGGTATTGTATATATCGATAGAGTCAGTACAGCTACATTGGATGTCCGTCTACAGCCAAAAATTACTACCATGTTTGTTATACAAAACGACGAAGGTGAGGTGCTGCTCTTTCAGCGATACCGCCAACCATTTGCTGGAAAGTGGGCACTGCCAAATGGCAAAGTACACTTAACTGATCGTTCGGTTGAAGCATCTGCTGCAAGAGAACTAAGTGAAAAACTGAATCTTACTGAGCAAGATTTTGTTCGGGCAGGTGATGTGTATATACGTACAATCAGCGACAGCGAGGTTGTTATGAGCACGTTAGCGCATATATTTAAGTTCAATACCAACACCGTCGAACTTCATGATCGACTAAAATGGGTAAAGCCACATCGATTACACGAACTCGATCTCGCGCCGGCAGTCGAACGAATTGTTGCAAGGACTTTCTTTAACGATCCGTACTTCTTCGAAGAGTACGACGAAAATTGGTAAACTGATACCATGCAATTTTCAAATTATTCCTCACAGGCGATTACGACTTTACTTGGCTCCCACGGCATGGAAGGTATGGAACCAGCATTAGTTTCGCAGGTATTCGGTTTAGTGGGTGAAAGCGGTGAGATAGCCGAAAAATTCAAAAAACTAATTCGTGACAAGAACGGTGTCATTTCAGATGAAGATAAGCAAGAAATCCTCAAAGAGCTTGGCGATATTCTGTGGTATATCAATTCAGTATCGCACCTACTTGGCTCAAGCTTAGAAGAAGTTGCTCAGAAAAATCTAGATAAAGTACTGAGCCGCAAAGACCGTGGAGTTATTCAAGGCAGTGGGGATAATCGCTAACTTAGACGCTCGCGTACCCAACCATCAATCGAACCAGCACCCATACACAAAACCAAATCACCATTATTGCGGTGTAAGTTGATTAGGCGCCATAAACCGTCGGTCATATCACTGATATGTATGGAGTCGCGATTTGAAATATCGGCTATAAGTTCTTCGGGCGTCAGTACTTGTAGGCTTGGATCTTCGCGGCTTAGGTAGGTTGGTAGCCAGTATGTTTCGACTGCGTCGCCAAAACAGTTTCGGTACAAACTTTTGATTTCATGTTGGCGGACATTTTGGTGTGGCTGATAAATAAGTATTACGCGGTCGGATAGCTCACGTGCCATTTGAAGAGTTGCGGCAATTTCGGTTGGGTGATGACCGTAATCGCTATATAAGTTATCAGCAAGTTTTTCAAATCGCCTGTTGGTACCAGGAAAAGACTCAACCAAAGTATCGGAATGATCGAAGCCAAGGTACTCCAATGCTTTTAGTACGAGCGTCGCGTTGCGTCGATTATGTTCACCGGCTAGTTTTAGGTCGTGTACTTCATTATCTTGTAACTGCCATATGGTTTCGGTATTCAAACCAGATAAGGTTTTGAAGTCGTGATACCAACCAACAGTATGTTCGGACTGATCGATAAACTGGCTAAAAGCAGCGCGATACTCTTCTTTTGTTGGATATGTGTCACTGTGGTCATAGCCTATCGAGGTGATGATGCTTGAATGTGGGTTGAAATGCAGGAAATTACGATCAAACTCATCACATTCATATACGAAGTATTCACTACCTGGCTCGTAGTGACCGCTTGGTCCAAAGCTAACGGTTGAGCCAATCGAGTAACTTATTGGTATATCGAGCTGCTTCAGGGCCCATACCAGCATGCCAGTTGTCGTTGTTTTACCATGGGTGCCACTGACGGCGAGGAGTTTAAGGTCTTTTTCTTTAATAATATGAGACAACAGCTCGTCTCGCTTCGTTGTTTTGATACCAAGTTCGCGTGCTTTCACAAGCTCGGGATGGTCATCCGTTAGTGCAGCCGTGTACACAAACCAATCAATCGGATTCAGTGCATGCTCTGCTTCGACAAGCTCCGCGCTCTGGCCAATCCGTACAGTTATTCCGTACTTACCCAGTGCTTGTGTAGTCAGGCTTTCTGATGCGTCACTTCCTAGAACGGCATGGCCAGCATCGTGAGCAATCTGAGCAAGGGGCCCAAGCGCGACTCCACCGATTCCTGAGAAGAAAATGTTCATGTTAGTAGTATACCCGCAGCGAAGAGCGAAAAGAATAAGCATAATCATTAATTTCTCGAGCCCGATTGTTCCGGGCAGGTGCTATAATCAAACCGAGTAAACTTACAAAAAACAACATGATCCAACAAATTATTCATCGCTTCTTACTACGGCGCCATTTTTGGCGTCATGCTACGTTTAGCGAAATTGCTGAACTGTATGCATCGAGGCTCATGACGATGTTCGCACTGCGATTCGTAATGGTATTTGCATCGGTTTACTTATACAAGCTCGAGTATAGCCTGGTGTTCATCGCGCTTTTTTGGGCAGCATTCTACCTCTTAAAGATCGTCTTTGTTGCACCAGCGGCATTAATCGCTGCCCGAATCGGCCCTAAACACGGGCTGTTCATTGCCAATGTCATATTGGGTGTTTCGCTCATGTTTCTCTATTTCAGTGCCGATGTCGGTATCGCGGCTATCGTGGTTTGGTGCATATTACAGGCATTCGGCGCCGAGCTCAACAGTCTGTGCTATCAGATCGACTTTTCCAAAGTAAAGCATACCGATCATGCAGGTAAGGAGATCGGTTTCATGACAATCATAGAAAAGATTGCGCAGGGAGCTAGCCCAGTGTTAGGCGGTGTTGTTGCGGCACTGTTTGGGCCAACCAGCGCCATGCTGTTATCGGTTGTGATGTTCCTCCTATCGGCAGCGCCACTCTTACGAACCGCTGAACCAACAAAAATTCATCAGCACATTAGCTTCAAAGGTTTTCCATGGAGCCAGCACTGGCGTAGTCTCAGGGCCTGTGTTGGATTGGGAGCCGATGTGTTCGCGAGCACAAACGCGTGGGTAATGTTCGTTACGATCGTTGTGTTCGTTGGTGACGGGAATGAGATCTATGCCAAAATCGGTGCGCTCGCTTCGATTGGTGTTGTTGTAGCACTACTTGCATCGTATTTGTTCGGTCGCCTGATCGACGGACGCCAAGGGCTCTTGTTGCTGCGCTCAATGGTGTACTTTAATTCGTTCGTTCACATTATGCGGCCAACAATAACCACTCCGTTAGGCGTACTTATTAGTAATTCTATGAACGATGTAGCGACAACTGGTTATAACATGGCCTTCACGCGGGGGATATTTGATTCGGCCGACACACCTGGCTACAGGATCGCGTATCTTGCGCTTGTAGAGGCATTTGCGAATTTTGGTGCAGCCATAGCTGCACTAAGTCTCGCTGCACTCATAGCGGCACTCGGTAGCGTGAATGGTTTGACACTGTTTTTTGTGTACATCGCAATGTTCACGTTACTCATCGCCTCGGCCAGGTTTCCACTGTATCGACGTTAAGACGCTCATGCTATACTGAACCCTAGATTAAAGGGTGAGGTAGCGTCAACAGAAGTGGCGAATAAACGGCAAATCAGACGAGGTATCGGCTGGCTGCAACGTGTAAAGACGTGGCAGCTGATTTTGCTGTTAGTGCTGGCTGCGCTTATTACTGCAACATTCTTACGGCTCAATAATATTGGCATGGTTGAGCGACGCACGGCCGTACTTAATGCCGATAAGCAAGGCGTTACCGAAAACACGAAAGCCAGGCTATTCGATCTGCAGCGATATTCGTCTGGCCACATGAATGCGGATAGTGGGGTAATTTACCTTGAAGCACAATATGGTCGGGATACGCAGGCTAGCATTGAAGCCGCAAGCGCTCGGAACGACGGCAATAATATAAATGTTTTAGCTGATCAAACATGTAAGGCTCAATTTGGTGGATACTCACAGGCGTACGTGCAGTGTTTCGCGAGCGAACTAGCAAAATACCCGTCCGGTACGAACGCGCCCGACAAAGCCAATCTACCAAGCCCAAGCCTGTATCGGCATGAGTTTACGAGCCCCTCGTGGTCACCTGATTTTGCCGGATTTGGGTTGCTATTATGTGCGTTTATAACACTAGTGATCATTGGTCGCCTGATCGGTTTGGTTCTACTACGCATCTTGCTTCACCGTCACTACAGTAGTGTGTAAGTGTTGACAGGGGCGACCCCTGGGAGTAATCTTACTCTTGTAAGAACTAATAGGAGGTATAAGAACCAATGGCTTACAAGCACACTAACTCGAAGGGCATCACATATTACTTGCACAAGACCGAAGTAACCCTTCGCGGCGGCAAGCCACAGACTATCTACTTCTTCGCTAAGGTAGAAAAGAACGCAAAAGGCGAACCAGTAGACCTACCTGAAGACCGCGTTGTTAAGGAAAACCCACGCAACGGTTTCCTAACTGTTTCTAAGAAGAAATAAGTACATTTCATACGAATTACCGCCCGAGCCCGGGCGGTTTTTTGTATGCACATTCATAAAACGCCGTGAAACAAGAGGTAAATTCAATGGTAAAAATTACTATTGAACCATAAGCATGTAGGGTGCTAAAGTAGTATCAAACAAACAGGTGCCAAAAATGCCTCGCGCTTTAGACGGGGGAAGTGGCCCGCAGTAGCCCTCCCTCATCAGCGAGGCTTTTTTATTTGGTAACCCATGTATAATGAAGCTTATGAATGCCATGGTGACTGCCGAGAATCTTACAAAAACCTATGCAGACAAAAACGTCGTAGACGGTATTAGCTTTCAGGTGAAGCCAGGCGAGGTATTCGGTATACTCGGCCCGAATGGAGCAGGCAAGACTACGACACTTGAAATGCTCGAGGCGCTGCGTCCAATTGACGGCGGCTCGGCTACAATCAATGGCATTGATGTTAATCAAAACCCGTACGCTGTGCGCGGTGTTATTGGTGTTCAGCCACAAAGTCCAAGTTTTGAAGATAAAACCAAGCTGAAAGAACTTCTAGCAGTATTTGCCAGCGCCTACGGCTTGAAGGTAGATGCAATGAAGCACTTACGTGAAGTACAGCTCGAAGATAAGGCAGATAGCTACGTTGAGCAGCTTTCGGGTGGTCAGCGGCAGCGTTTTTCGATTGCAGCGGCACTTGTCCACGAGCCAAAAGTCTTTTTTTTGGATGAACCAACTACTGGTCTTGATCCACAGGCGCGCCGAAATCTATGGAGCCTTATTACTGATATTAAAAGTCGAGGCGTTACGGTAGTACTCACGACGCACTACATGGATGAAGCAGAACTGCTATGCGACCGAATTGCAGTTATGGACAAAGGCAAGATCATCGCACTCGATACCCCAAAGAATCTTATTAAAGCACTGCTGAAAAAAGGATTTAAAAAAGAACAGCACGTTGAGCAGGCTAACCTAGAAGACGTATTTATTGACTTAACAGGAAAGGCGCTCAGGGATTAGCTATGGATAAATTACGCGCAGTTCTAACGTTCGCTGTTGTCGATGTAAAACGTGCATTTCGCGATAAAACAGGTTTGTTTTTCATTTTCGTCTTTCCACTCATCTTCCTATTCGTCTTTGGCGGCATATTCGGTGGCAATAACGACCCGTCGTTCAATGTTGCTCTCATTAGCAAAGCCGATAACGAATTTGCCAAAGAGTTCGTGAAAAATATCCAAAAAGACGACTTAGTAAAGATAGATAGCGACGCAAAAGTTCAGTCAAAAGCCGAAGAGAAGCTTCAGCGTGGGGAAATAGACGCCATTATTAAGCTGCCAGAATCTTTTGGAGAGACAAAGCAGGGCGAGCAGTATCCTTCTGGCAAGGCTGAAGTTGTCGTTGATCAAAACTCCCAGCAGGCTGGTCAAACACTTGCTAGCGTGCTCGACGGTGTGTTCCAAGGCATCAATAAAGGCATTACTAATGCACCTACGCCTTTCAGTGTGCAACTCACCACCGCCAATGCCCCTGGCATGACGCAGTTCGATTACACGTTTGCAGGGCTTCTAGGTTTTACCTTACTATCGCTTGGTATTTTTGGTCCTACCAGCGTTTTCCCACGTATGAAGCAACGGGGAGTGCTGCGTCGGTATCACACAACCACGCTTCGGGTATGGCAGTTCTTCACGGCCAACGTGCTAAGCCAAATGGTGATTGGCGTACTCTCCGTGGCAGTTATGTTTGCGGTAGCGTTAACGGTACCAATGTTTGACCTTAATATGCGGGGTGATTATTTCAGTCTGCTGGTCATTATATTACTGGGCACAGCTACTATGTTTGGCATTGGTCTTGCGGTCGGTGGTTGGGCTAAGAACGAAAACCAGGCTGCGCCGCTTGGTAACATCATTAGTTTCCCGATGATGTTCCTATCGGGCACATTCTTTCCACGCTTTCTCATGCCAGACTGGCTGCAAACCGTGTCAGCGGCACTACCGCTGACGCCAATTAACGATGCGATCCGGCTCATTATTACCGAAGGCCAGAATATCACGCAGCTGGGACCACAAATCGGTGCTACGCTTCTGTGGATGATCGTGATCTATGTCATTGCTTTCCGGGTGTTCCGCTGGGAATAATTGACAATTAAGCATAAGTGTGATAATATAAAATTATGTCATACGAACGAACCGGTATCGATAGAGACAGCGAAGCCGATAAGCTTGGTTCGTATCGCCTTGCCGATAATCGCCATGGTGATACCGGGCAGTTCAATCTTTTTGATGACGAGGCGCCAACGCGTAGCTCAGGTGTAAGATCACGTAAGCTTCCTCCTACCGGTAAACCGCTCGAGGGTAAACATGGTATTCAGGAATCTCAACGAATTGCCGCCGAAGCATTGCAGCGCGAAACAATGACGCGCGATGAGCTGCGTGAAATCACTCAGCGTGGCGCTCCAGCCGTTCGCCAGGCATTTACCGAGGCTATGGATGCAAGGCGGCCACGCGTGCCGACAGATGAAGAGATCAAAGCCCAAAGACTTGCCAATGGTAAAGAAATCCGCCGCAAAGCTACGGAATCCTGGGCCGATTCGATCTAAATATGTCACAACAAAAGAGCTCCGCATCATCGACGCGGAGTTCTTTTATAGAACGCGGATAATGCGGAGTGGGTCAGGTTGAAACGCGCAACTTCTCTTCGTAGTACAGGGCGAGGTGCAGCTCGATCAAGCGCGCCGGCAGGAAGATGCTGACCTTGCCTCGCTGACCTCGCCTGAGCCAAATGGTGTACCTCCCGTTGTCTACGCGGTAGTGCGGGGGGAGCTTGAGTGCGCTGACGCGCTCCCATGCCTCGTCGTCGAGCTCGATACTCCAGTCTTTCGGCCGCCAAGCGATCTCATACTTCGAGGTGAAGCTACGGATCATGGGTGACTTGGGGAGCGGCCTGATCTGCACCGCGAAGTGCAACACGGTCGCCACAAGACCTTCCTGGGTGAGCTGGCTCGAAACCAGCATGTCGTTATCGCGAAGATCGACGACGAAGCCGTTCTTTGTGTCGGTCTTGTCAAGAATCAGCTGGCGCAGCCAGACCGACCAGAATGGGTTGAGCGTGCGTCCGGCCTTCGTGGGCTCTACGCGAACCTGGCCATTCTGCTGAGGAACGATCCGCAGGAACGCGGTGCCGGCATCGGTGGCCGACGGCACGTCAATGGATATTTGAGTCGTGTGCGTTTGGAAGGACATCGTCCTTCACCTCCAGGATCTCGAAGTTGAAAAACGAATAGAGTAAGTATCAACTGAAGTTAACGAAAACGCAACCCACAACCCGCATGCATGATACTAAAAGTTAGTACCACTCTTTCGGAAGATTAGACCGAATTTGGGAGCGGATAATTGCCTCGAGCTCGTCTATACTCACACCGATTTCTTCGTCTGAAACCTCAACAAGCTCTTCAATAGCCGCTAGGAGTGCTTGTTCTTCACTATACGCAGTTGGGCCATAACGGAGTGCTCGTGCTCGCTCCTTAATAGGCAGTCGATCTAGGAACGAAAATGAGAGATATTTCATTACTTTAGCTTCGCGTTCGCGCTCAATGTAATCTGCCACAGTCTCGATCGGTGGTCGATCGAGATTTTTCTTGTGTGGCATCCGTTCATGATTAGGCATAATAAAAAACATTACAATGATTGTAATGTTAAGTCAATATGGTGGGGGTGGCTGGACTTGAACCGGCGACCAACAGGTTATGAGCCCGCTGCTCTAACCACTGAGCTACACCCCCGTGGTCACCGAGCTATTATACCTCAAGAGAACCCCTTTAGGGTATAATGACAATCAAGAAGGCTAGTAAAGAATGCCATGAAAAATATAAATCAAACCGACCTCCGCCGACTGTATTACCACGCTCGGCACAACTACTTCACAACCAACAACCTTGTGGTGTTGATTGGGCTATTCGTGGCTGCTAGTTGGGCGTGGGGTTCGGTGCAAGCTATGGAGCGCAATTATGCACTCCAAAAAGAAATCGATTACAAGCAACGAGAGCTACGTTTGTCCGAGCTCGAAACTGAGAAGCTTCAGTTTGAGCAGAACTACTACAAGAGTGATGAGTATAAAGAACTGGCCGTTCGCGAAAAACTGGGCCTGGTTATGCCTGGTGAAAAAGTATTGATACTGCCGCCGAACACACCAGGTGCGAGTGTAGGCGAGGGTAAAACCACCACTGTGGCGCGCGCCGTTCCTGAAAGCAACTTCCAGGCATGGATCAATTTCTTGTTTGGCGGTGCCTACCGCAGCTTGCAACGGTAGTCCGTATCTGTTAGTATCGTAGAGCAATATCGCGGGGTGGAGCAGTCTGGTCAGCTCGCGTGGCTCATAACCACGAGGTCAGAGGTTCAAATCCTCTCCCCGCAACCAAGAAAAATGTCTCAGCATAAGCTGGGACGTTTTTCTTTGCTATACTTACCCTCATGCAGCAAAACAGTGTTATCCCATCTTCGTTCTACCGCATCTCGCTTAAAGCCATAATTCGGAACGATAAAGGTGAAGTACTTGTGAATCGTGAGGATGGCCGGGATCATTGGAGTTTACCCGGTGGTGGTTGGGATCACGGTGAAACCGATATCGAATGCTTAAAACGCGAGTTATTCGAAGAAGTTGGCTACACTGGCGAACTTACCGCAAAGCCAATTGCCACAACTCGTGAGCCCATGTTTATGCCAACGAAGAAGGCTTGGCTGCTATGGATTGTGTACGAAGTGGCTCCAGAAACCATGGAATTTACAGTAGGGGAAGAGAGTGACGAAATTAAATTCGCTGATCCAGAACTATTTAAAAATTCTGAGTCACGCAGCGAACGATTAATCTATCAGTTCTGTGCTACTTAATTCGTCCCGCCGCCACACGTACAGCCTCGCTCCAGCTTAGGAATGCATGTGGTGTTGACGCAACTTGCGCTGCCGTAAGCTTGTGGCGCACCGCCAGCGCCAGCTCATGAATGATTTCGGCAGCATGTGGTGCAACAACCGTTGCACCGATGAGTACATTGTTTTTATCGGCAATCAACTTTACGAATCCGTCACGGAAATCACTGGTGTTAGAACGAGCTACCATGTTGAGGGGAGCGATAGACTTTTTAATTGTGAGATCACGCTTAATGCAGTCGTCTTCGCTAAGTCCCACTGAAGCAACGCCAGGAAAACTGAACGTTAGACGAGGCGAACCGGTGTAATCTGGCGATGACTTTTGCTTGTGTAGCATGTTGCTTGCAGCTACACGACTTTCGAGCAGGGCAGTATGCGTGTGCTGGTCACGCCCCAATACATCACCGGCGGCGTAAATATGCTTAGCGCTGGTTTGCAGATGTTGGTTTACTTCAATGCCTTTTGGCGTATAGGTAACGCTCGCATTTTCGAGGCCTAAATCGACGTTTGGCGTACGACCGGTTGCGATCAAGATTTCATCTACCTGTACCGTCTTTTCAACTCCGCCACGGGTATACGTAATTTTTTTACGGAGCGCCTGACGCTGCGCGCTTAGAATCCGGGTTTGGGTAAGTACCGTTGCGCCCTTGGATTCTGTGAGTAATCGCTCCATGAGCACACCAACTTCTTCATCTTCTTTAGGCAAGATTCGAGCTGCGATATCGGCGATGTATACTTTTGTGCCAAAGATCGCCATCATCTGGGCAATTTCAACGCCAACAGTTCCGGCACCAATGATGAACAAGCTTTTTGGCGGTCGCACAGAATGGAGTAGTGTGCGAGGAGTCAGGTATCCGGCATCTTCAATACCCTGCACATCTGGAGTCACCCAGTGCGAACCGGTCGCGATTAAAAAGTGCTCTGCGGACAGGTGACGACGGTTTACACTGATTTCATTCGGACTTAAAAAGTGGGCGGGGGAGTTGAATGTAGCGATGCCTTCGTTTTCGTAGAATTTACGGTTACCACCTGCGCCAGTGCGCTTAACCGCCAGATCTTTCCAAGCGCGGAGGGAAGGGTAGTTGTAGCCCATGGTGCTAGAACGCAGACCAAAGCGTGCGCCGTGCCGTGCTTCGTCGAACAAATGGGCAGCGTGCAACAATGCTTTAGTTGGTACATCACTCCAGTTTGGGCTGTCGCCACCAAATGTATCGGCTTCGATTATGGCTACACGTTTTCCGGCCCGCGCGGCAATACTTGCGGCAGCACTACCACCCGCACCACTACCGATGACGATAAGGTCGAAGTCGAATTGTACTTTTTTAGCCATTTGAGGATCTCCTTACAGTACCAAGCGGTGGTGTTTATATAGGTATGCAGCTTCGGGGTGAATACGATTTAAGTGGTCGGCGGCAACTCTGCGTAGGTCGTCGGACGTGACTTCTGGTCGCGTGCGGCACCATTCAATAACTACTGTACATACGGATTCGGCAGCAGATTCTGCCATGGCTTCAGGACTGCGCACGCTCATGCAGGCCGCGAGTACACTTGCGTGCAGCTTGGTGGGGTCGAACGCTTCGGTTGAGCGCTTACCGCCACGCTTAACGACATCGATCAGGGGCCGCTTTGGCATCTAGAAGCCTCCTGCGGCCGCCATGACGGTCGGGCTAAGTACTTGGTCGACATAAATGTAAAATCCAAGTGCGACTAGACCACCACCTGCGATAAATTGCATGAATGATTTATTTTCTTCGCGCCAGCGTTGAATTCGGCTAATCTTGTGACCGCTCCCGATGAGACTATTTACGGTAATAAGAGGGGAGAGTGATACAAGCGCATATAGCGCGATGCCCGCAAGTTGTAGGGCGGGGCTAAGCCCAGTAAGAATGAGCGCGCTCACAAGGATTGGCGCAAATATGAAAAGTAGTTCCGCAAATACGCTCGACACGCCAAGTCCAAAGGCTTCGGCTGTTTGCTTGGTCGCTTTTGTTCTGTCAGAAAGGTAGCGAGCCATACCGCGGGGAAGCCATAGGGTAGTCCCCTGCTCTTTTCTGTAGTAAAAAATCCACACAGCAGAGCCAAGTCCAAACAGTAAACCGCAGGCAGTAATCCAGGTAAGGGTCGAATCAGCACTATATAGCATAATTTGTGCCAGCAGTGCCACGGTACATAGTAGCAATACAGTCATAACCAGAACGCCGAGGGTAAACGCACCACTCAATCCTAATAGTCGAGCATGCGAGCGCCTGGCACCAATTGTGTGACTCGAAAGCAGTGTCAGCATACTGACACTCAGCTGAAAACTGGCATGGATCAACGCGGCTACGGCGATGATTGCGAGCGAATTTAGTTCATTCATATGTTAGTTTTTAGGTAGAATCCTACATTATTTATAGCATAAGCGTATCTGTAAAAGCAAAATAATTCGACAAAATGTCAAAAAGGTATTGCTTTTTTTTAAAGTTTATGCTTAAATAAGTGTATCACCAAATAAAACACACAAAAGTACAAGGATACCACCACATGAATACAATCGAACAAAACGGCTGGACAAAAGAATATAGCTCAGAAGATTTACAAAACCGCGTTGCGCGTCGACTATTGAACCCAGCACTTGTAGCAATCGAACTTGATATCTAGTTAATTAGGAACTAGAGCACAATAATTAGTTAACCGGGCGGTTAAGTGTGAAGAGTTTACCGATCCCGACAGTAATTAGCGCGTATACAACAATAGCCACAATCGAACTTGTTTCAACATACGATACCCCGAACGTTGGCTCCCCAAAAATCCCTACGAATGGCGCCACAAATATTCCGCTTAGCCCGTAAATAAAATCTACAAATCCGCTGCCTTGATTGGCACCAAGAATCAGAAATAGGAACCTTAGCGCAATAATAGCGATAATAAAGCCACCAATGTAATACACAACTCGTTTTGCAACAGTTCCGCCAGATGCTCGAGCACGAGTTTCGGTTGTGCGAACAGGTTCCTCGGTAGTGGTGTGAATTTCTTCGGCCATATAATCTCCTTATAAAGTGTTGTAACAATCGTACGATGGTTAGATATGTAGATGTGTGAAGCAGATCACACAAAAGTGTAAGTAACATTCAATCATTTGGTTTAATGTTTTTATCAAGTTTTTTTGGTTGATAACAATAGAACTGCTATAAGCCGATTACTCATATACGTTATTTCAGTTCCCTATCAACACAGCAACGCTAGCTACCTCTGGAAATCTGTCATCTGATTTGCTACAATCTACCGAGTAAGTTTGCGGCAGCGTAGCTCAGTTGGTTAGAGCGTAGGACTCATAAGCCTAAGGTCACTGGTTCAATCCCAGTCGCTGCTACCAAGAAAAAACGATCACCCCGTGTGGTCGTTTTTTCTTGGTAGTTGTTGACATCGACTCTCAAGAAGCGCTTACTAGGCAGCAACGATAGATCTTAGTTAGGAGTTGTGACATGAGTCGCTGGTTTAAAGGAAGTCGTAAAGGCGGAGAGACGTTATCTGATATGGATGAGCTTACTGAGGGCTCATGGCATCTGCCGTCATTAGCAGAGTACGTAGATCCCGAATTTGGACCACGCCGTGAAGTACGACTCGAAAGTTTCTTGGCACGAGATGGGATTCGAAAAATACTCGAAAGAGCTCGTGCGCAGCTTGAAGATGTTGGAACCATGACATATGACGACGGCTCGGATTTCGGAAGTAGCCTTGACTACGTACCCGTACAAGAGCATGAGCTTGAAGATGTGGCTGACATGGCAGCCAAAGCGCTTGCTCGGTCTCATGAATTATTTCAAGAATAGGCAATGCATTAGCCGATACTCCAGTCGCTCAAAATGAAGAAGAGCCCGCACCGGAAGGAGCGAGGCTCAACTTCCTGTGCGGGCTGTCAGGCGACTGCGGGTGGCACATCTTCCTGGAGATAGACACGGTCGCTCTTGTTGCCGACGTTCACGAGGAGGCCAGTGACGTCGCCCAGGTAGTCACCGCAGCGACCCTTGATGCGGTTCCTGGCTTCTTGTGCCTGTTCGGGACTCACCCGCGAACCGAGGTTCGCAACAATGGTGGACTCACCCGAGACATAGGCATTTCCGCGGACGTCCTTCACTTGCTGGACGTAGCGCTTGAGCCCTTCGATGTACTTCGACAGTGGCCCCGTGAACTCGATAGCGACACGACCGTTGATGCATGCACCAACGGTGATGACGTTCTGGTCATCTGTGGGAAAAGCTGTGGTCGAACCGCAGCTTTCGCAGACAAAGCAGCTCCCCGCAGGGCGCATGGGAGTACCGCAGGTCCGGCAGAGTGGACTGCCGCTAGCATCTGTATTTGCCATGTGCGTTCCTTCTCGGAGGGGTTGGAATCATTGCTAATATGCGTGCAAACAGCCGAAATTGCAAGCATAAGTCGAATGATTGTAGACGGCTGAATATGAGATGATTGATGCATGGATCATCATGTGTCTTCGAATCGGTCTATGGCTGCGAGCACCACGCTTCATTGCCTGACTGGCTGCGCGATTGGCGAGATACTTGGCCTAATGGTAGGAACGGCATTAGATTTAGACTCGACAGCAACAATAATTCTGGCAATTGGCCTTGCGTTTGTATTTGGCTATACGCTTTCAACCTTGCCGCTTATAAAGTCTGGTTTATCTTTGCGATCTGCGCTCATACTGGTATTGGCTGCAGACACGCTATCGATCGCAACCATGGAACTAACCGACAATGCAGTAATGGTATTGATACCTGGCGCCATGAATGCTGGGCTGGTAAATCCGATTTTTTGGATTGGAATGATGATTGCGCTAACTGTCGCGTTCTTTGCGGCATATCCAGTCAACAGATGGCTTATAGGCCGAGGCAAAGGGCACGCGCTAGTGCATGAGTATCATGCTCACGGAATCGCTGGTAGTTGGCGACGATTTATACCTGAAATTTCTACGGGCGTATTAGCGGCTATGATTACGGCATTCATGGTGGGTGGTCTTGTTGTTTCGATTGCGGGATGAACTGGCTAAAACAGGCCACCTGTAGCTATAGCGAGCTTTGCCGAACAATTTTGTACAGTACGGCAATATATGCCTGCAATTCGTCGCGCGAAATACCATCAGTTTCGTATAAGGCTGTGCGCATATGATCACGCAGTTCACGCTCAATACTTTCAACGGTGCGCTTATACTTTGGTGCTACCGAAACTAGTTTTATACGTGAATCACCAGAGTGAGAGATTTTACGAATCATACCCTTGCTTTCGAGTAATGCCACCATATTAGTGACATACGGTAGAGTAGTCGAAAGTTTACGAGTTAAGTCTGATAAACGAATACCCTCGTTACCCGCGTCGTAAATGGTACCAAGTGCAAACCACTGCATAGCAGTGAGTCCATGCTTGAGTAAATAATCAGAAACGATCCTATTAATAATGCGATGAGCGGATGCCTGAGCAATCCCAGATTGATAGGTTGCAATCTGGGAAATGTCAGTTTGAAGGAAATTTGTTGACTTAGGCATTACTTATATAATACTATAGAAGATAGTTAAGTTTGTAAAGTTAATTAAAACGATATAAACCTGACGTCAATCAACCATATTCAAGGAGGATTCATATGGAATCTCACGGAAATAAAGTAGTCGTTGCAATCGTCACTATGGTGCTCGGTCTCGCAATCGGTGGTGGCGTTGGGTACGCTGCCGGCAACATGAACACAAATGACACTAAATCTAATAGCAGTACATCTATGAGCATGGATGACGAATCTGACGGTGTAACCGTTGGCGGCGCCAAGATGGTGAAAGATAAGGACATCGTTGATAACGCAGTGAACGCTAAAAACGTTACAACAGTTGTGAGCCTCGTACAGAAAGCCGGCCTGGTTGACACGCTTAAGAGCGATGGTCCATTTACGGTATTTGCACCTGATAACGATGCATTTGCTAAACTCCCATCCGAAACGGTAGCCAGCTTGCAAGAAGAAGCTAACGTTGAGCAGCTTAAGACAATCCTTACGTATCACGTCGTACCAGGAACTTACACAAGTGCTGACCTAAAGGTTATGGCACAAAAGGGCGAAGCATTGACGACCGTTCAAGGCCAAATGCTGATGCCTGTTCTAAAGGACAATGCGGTAAAGTTAATGGACGCAAGTGGCAACACAATCGACATTGAAACCACTGATGTAATCTCTTCAAACGGTGTAACTCACGTTGTCAAGAGCGTCATGATGCCAAAGAGTTAATAGAGTACCTGGCAGTTTCCGAATCCCCTTCCCACTACTACGGTGAGGGGATTCGCGCCATACTAATCCCGAAAGGATTCCCCATGTTTTTACTTATTGGATCGTTTATCGCAGGCATGATTACTGTACTTGCACCTTGCGTACTGCCCTTACTGCCTGTAATTATTGGCGGGTCGATAAGTGGAAAGGTGGACGACAAAAAGCGTCCCTTAATCATTGCTGCGAGCCTGGCTGCTAGTCTAATAGTATTCACGGTACTACTAAAGGCAACTACATTATTTATCGATATACCCCCAGCCATATTCACGATTATTAGCGGTGGCATACTGATTATTTTGGGCATAGCGTTATTTTTCCCAAGTTTATACGACGGAATTATTGCTAGGCTTAATCTTCAAGCGAAGAGCCAGCAATTACTTGGCCAAGCTGGAGGTAAGGGTAGATATCTTGGAGCGGTTATAACTGGTGCCGCACTTGGCCCAGTGTTCAGTAGCTGCAGCCCGGTGTACGCCTATATCATTGCTACAGTCTTACCCGTCAACTTTGCAGAGGCTATGGTATACATAATTGCCTATGTTATTGGCCTCAGTTTAATGCTGTTACTGATTGGGTATCTGGGTCAACGCTTCCTAAAGCGAATCAAGTTTATTGCTAATCCAAAGGGCTGGTTTATTCGTACAATTGCCGTGATATTTGTAGTTGTTGGATTACTGATTGTGACAGGGTTTGATAAAAAGCTGCAAACATATGTGAGTACTCATACACCGTTCGACTTTGATTCATTCTCATCAACGCTGATTCCAAATGCAACTAAAACCAATGGTCAGGGCATACTGAACGTGGATGCCTACGATGCGCCTGAGTTTACTGGACTAACGAACTGGATCAACTCCGAACCACTTACTAATAAAGACTTAAAAGGAAAAGTGGTACTCATCGATTTTTGGACTTATAGCTGCATTAACTGTATTCGTACTCAGCCATACCTAAAGGATTGGTACGCAACCTATAAAGATAGCGATTTTGTGATTATTGGTCTACATGCACCGGAGTTTTCGTTCGAAAAGAACTCTAAAAATGTACAGGACGCGGTAAAAAAGGCAGGCCTAGAGTATCCAATTGCACTCGATAATAATTTTTCAACCTGGAACGCCTTCCAGAACCAGTATTGGCCAGGCACCTATTTGCTAGACAAAGAGGGCAAAGTGCGTCGATACCATGGTGGGGAGGGTGAATATAAAGAAACTGAACAGGCAATTCGTACGTTGCTCGCAGAAAATGGCGGGAGAGTGCCGGAGCGAACCACAAGAGCATTAGATGGCTCGGTGCCAGTAAGTGACGCCCAGAGTCCTGAGACATATCTAGGTACTAAACGAGCCTCGAATTTTGTAGGTACGCCTCTTGTAACTGCTGGCACTGGTATTAAAACCTTCACACCAGGTGAACTAAAAAATATTGATGATTGGACACTGGCCGGCAACTGGGAGGTATCTGCCGAAGGCATTAAGGCTGTGAGTGGATCAACACTGAAGTTTAGGTTCGCTGCTAAAGAGATGTATTTTGTAACATCGGGTGACGGTCAAGGTAAGCAAATCCAAGTAACTTTAAATGGTCAGCCTATTAGCCAAACTAACTCTATGGGCAGTGACGTACATAATTCGAATATTGCTATTAGTGAAGCTCGGCTATACCGTGCAGTGAAGTTTAAAACCTTCCAAAAAGATAACATACTAGAACTAACAGTGCCCCAAGGCGTACAGCTGAATGCGTTTACATTCGGAAGCTAGGTGCATTCAAAAATATATTTAACTATTTAGTTAAATATATTTTTGACACTCTTTCAGCAGAGGTATATACTAATGATAGATTCGTAACACACACTAGCTCCCCTACCCTTCGTACATACGAGCAAAGCGTCCCTTACGACATCGTCATTCAATCGTCTTCGGATTCTCAGCTATGAAACGGGCTAAAGAAAACGGGCGAACAATTCACACAGGAATCGTTTCTCTAAGTATCTTGGAGAATTATATGAATGACGAAACTTTTTTAGATGAACGAGTAGACGTAGTTGCGACGTTTGGCACAGGTCTAAACCCATGCGTGCCGGTAAAATTTCGACGCTCGAGCGGCCGAGTAGTTGAAATTACTGAAATAGGCCTTCGCCACCCGAGCGTGCAAGGTAAGCGCATACTGCACATGTTCGACGTTACCGACGGCGGGGCTGACTACCGTTTGGAGTTAGATGCGGAACGGTTAACCTGGCGGTTAACGCTAGAGGCGGATAAATCGTGAAGAATGAATTAAATCCAGCAACGCCAACCGTGATGCATATCGACCTGAATAGCTGTTTCGCAACTGTAGAACAGCAGGCGCGACCGATGCTGCGTGGCCGGCCGGTAGCGATTGTGAATCGGCGCACAGAGCATACTATGATCGTGACGTGCAGCTATGAAGCCAAGGCTATGGGTGTGAAATTGGGCATGAGTTTGAAGGATGCAAAGAAGCTATGCCCAGACCTAGTTGGACTTGAGAGTGATCCGGCGAAGTACAAGTTTGTGTATCACAGACTTATGGCGATCATGCAGGATTATTCGGCTCATGTGCGCATGAAAAGTATTGACGAAGGCGTGATTGATTTTAGTGATACGACAGCCGCAATTGCTGGACGGGACTTAGCTGATGTAGGGTACGAAATAAAGCAGCGACTCTGGAGTGAAATAGGCTGCGCCATGAATTGCAACGTGGGTATTGCAACGAATAGATTCCTAGCGAAGACCGCAGCTAGCTTACATAAACCAAACGGCTTGGACGTGATAAATCACGAGAATCTGCGTGAAATATTTGCGGGGCTGGAGTTAACCGATCTAACAGGTATTGCTGGGCGGTTTGAAAAGCGCTTGAACGCCGTAGGTATATTCACGCCGCTTCAATTCCTAGACGCTGATCCGGTGACACTCAAAAAAATGGTATTTAAGAGCGTGGTTGGGCTGGAGTGGCACCAGCGACTGCGCGGCTGGGAAGTTGATAAGCGTGACTTCCCTATTCGTACTGCCGGCCGGCAATATGTACTGGACGGCTATAAAATGCCCAGGGCGCAGGTACTTCAGCGGCTGCATCACTTGTGCGAGGAAACTGGCACTAAGGTTCGTTCCCAAGGACTCGTGGCTCGAGGGGTGTCGGTACACGCTCGGAGCTACACCGATACTGGCCGCGGCTGGGGCGGCACGTTTTGGCATGCCAGGGCTATGGCAGCAACGCCGTTTTTTTCGAACCAAGCAATCTACGAGCAGGCCAGAAAGTTATTCGAATCGGCGCCGGTGTTTGTAAAAGAAATCGGTGTGTCGTGCTATGAACTGAGCGAACCAGACGACTCGCAACTCCATTTGTTTGGCGATGAGCTGGCAAAAGATAGGGCTATCACCAGTGCGCTGGATGAGATTAATGCTCGCTACGGGAAGCGGGTGCTGCATTCCGCGGATACTCTCGTAACTCATATGATGAAGGAGAAGATACCGTTCGGAAGTACGAGGTATATGTAAATGCTATAGTGGAGGTATGCATACGTGGGCATCAAAACAAAAAGGCTTTACCATTGTTGAGCTGCTTATCGTTATAGTTGTGATCGCGATCTTAGCAGCTATAAGTATTACTGTGTTTAGCGGTGTACAGAAGCGTGCGAGAGATTCGAAAAGAGTCAGCGACATGCAAATAATTGTAAAAGCGTTAGAAATGTACAAAATCCGAAATGGAGACTATCCAAACAGTGGTAGTATGACAGGAACGGCCAGCTGGGAAGTGAGTTCAGATGGAAGTAGCGCGACTGATTTTATTTCTGCCTTGAGAACAGGCGGAGTGGTTTCAAAAATACCAGTTGATCCTATTAATACAGTGAACCAAGCAACCGCGCCTAATCAGACTGACTGGCTCGACCCAGGACAGGCCAATCCTCAGGCATATATATATTTTTACAAATACTTCGGCGCTGGATCATATGGTTGTGATCCGGCAAGGGGAAGCTATTACATCTTAGGTGTTCGGGTAATGGAATCTATTCCAAGCGGCCAAGTATATCCTGGTAGCCCAGGTTCTCAGTGCGCATATGGATCGACGTTCACGCCATGGTTCACCCAGGGATTTCAAAACGGGTAGAAGGTATAGTTGAGATATGAAACAAGTAGTTCTCATAGGCGCATTAGTAGGATCGACAGTAGGCTCGTTTATACCGATGCTATTTGGTGATAATGACCTATTGAGTGGCTGGAGTATTCTCGGTGGCATGCTTGGGGGATTCCTAGGTATTTGGGCAGCTGTTAAACTCTACAATCGAATCGGTTAAGCGATTCTTAAACATGGTTTTCTACGATGTGAGGTGGCGTAATGCCTAACCTAACGAAGGAGGACTATGAAAAAACAACTAATTGCAGCAGCAACCGTTGCAACAATCGGTGTAGCTGGACTAACGACAGGTGCTGTATTCGCGACAACCGATTCGGACTCGTCGACAAACGACCCGATGAGCGGTTTGGTAAGTGCAATCGCGACTAAATTTAATCTGAAAACAAGTGATGTTCAGGCTGTATTTGATGAACAGCGAACCAAAATGGAAGCAGAACGTGAACAGGAGATGAAAGATAAAGTTGCGGCGCTGGTAGAAGACGGTAAATTGACCCAGGCACAAGCCGACAAAATTAACGCGAAGCGAGCTGAGTTGCAGCAAGCACGCGAAGCGAACCGCGACAGCATGCAAGATAAGACGGCTGATGAACGAAAAGCTGCAATGGAGGCTGAGAAGACCACAATTGATACGTGGCTCAGCGAGAATGATATTGACGACTCATACGCATACTTGCTGATGGGCGGCCATGGCCATGGTGGGCCTGGGGGCGGGCCACGCGGTGACGCGGAATCTGATAGCGATTCATAAGAAGCAGCTGACCATTCGAACCACCCGCACTATTTGTGTCGGGTGGTTTCGCATAGTGTGCTTGAATAAGACATATGAAGTATGTTGTTGCGGTATCGGGCGGAGTGGATTCAGTTGTGCTGCTCGATATGCTTGTGAGACGCGGTGACCATGAACTGGTTGTTGCCCATTTTGATCATGGTATTAGAGAGGATTCGGCGGCTGATGCACGATTTGTTGCGGCATTAGCCGAACAGTATGGGCTACCAGTGTATATAGGTACAGGTGAATTAGGGCCAGGTGCGAGCGAAGCACTCGCCCGCGAAAAGCGTTATGAATTTCTGAGGGAGCTTGCAAATGCGACAGGCGGAAAAATTTTAACGGCACATCACAAAGATGATGTGATCGAAACGATTGCGCTTAATCTGACACGAGGAACTGGCTGGCGAGGATTGGCTGTCCTCGCGGCAGGGGATATCGATCGCCCACTTACTAAATTTCGTAAGGCTGATTTGTATGCATATGCCATGCGCTACAAACTCGAGTGGGTTGAGGATGAAACGAATGTCTCAGATGTATATCTCCGTAACCGGATACGAAAGGCGATGTCGTCGCTGACAGACTCAGCACGTGAAAAACTGATAGAACTATGGACAATTCAGCGTAAACTCGCGGTGTTGATAGACAAAGAAGCAAGTCAGCTTGTAACCGATTCGCGCTATTTCATGACAATGACGGATGATAAAACAGCGATCGATATTCTTCGCATTAAAACACCTAGTTTAACCAGGCCACAACTGCGTAGACTGCATCATGCGATCAAAACGGCTAAACCCGATACGATATTTGAAGCTGGACCCCAGACTAGGATTGCTTTCACGATGCGTGAATTCATTGTCAAACACCCCTTATGACTGCTATATTTATAGGAGTGACTTCGAATGATTACTCTTAGCCTCCGGCTGAACCAGAAAGGACGGTAATTTAAATACATGGCTTCAAAAAAACCTTCAAATGGTAAACGCACCAGCAACATGATTCGCTTAGGGCTCTTTTGGGCTATTTTCGTGCTTGCCACACTGACTATCTTCGCGCTCGTTTCACCACAGGACAACCTGAAGGAAGTTGCGATTTCGAGTGTTATCGAACGAGCGAACAAGGGCGAAATCACTAAGATTGAAATCGAAGGTGAAAAGGTGAAGGTAACTCCAAAAGGCCAGGACAAGCCAACTGAAACCTCTACCAAAGAAGGCAGCAGTAGCATTTATGAACAGGGCTTAGAACGCGGCAAAACAGAAGTAAAAGTAACCACTCCATCTGGAACTGGCCAGGCTGTATGGCAAGTTGCCAGCGTGTTACTGCCGGTCTTGTTGATCGGTGGACTGTTTGTGTTTATGATGCGTCAAGCTCAAGGTCAAAATAATCAAGCGCTTGGATTTGGTAAAAGTAAGGCCAAGCTATACGGACTTGATAAGGAAAAAGTTGTATTTGCGGATATCGCAGGTAATGATGCAGCGAAGCAAGACCTCGAAGAAGTTGTAGACTTCTTAAAGCATCCGAAAAAATATCAAAATCTTGGCGCCAAGATTCCAAAGGGTGTTTTACTCGTCGGTAGCCCAGGTACCGGTAAAACGATGCTCGCACGTGCTGTTGCCGGTGAAGCCAATGTTCCATTCTTTAGCATTTCTGGTTCTGAGTTCGTTGAAATGTTTGTAGGTGTTGGTGCGAGTCGTGTGCGCGACTTGTTTGCTAAGGCAAAGAAGAATGCACCTGCCATTATCTTCATAGACGAAATTGATGCAGTCGGTCGTAAGCGTGGAAGTGGTATGGGCGGTGGACACGACGAACGCGAGCAAACACTTAACCAGATTCTGGTTGAAATGGACGGTTTTGAGACTGGCACAAATGTGATCGTACTTGCTGCAACCAACCGCGCAGACGTACTTGATCCTGCCCTGCTTCGCCCAGGACGTTTTGACCGTCGCACTAACATTATGCTTCCGGAGCGAAAAGATCGCGAGGCCATACTGAAGGTTCACTTCAAGAACAAGCCAACCGATCCAAGCGTAAATCTCGATAAATTAGCTGCAAAAACCGCTGGATCAAGTGGTGCAGATCTCGCTAATATTGCGAACGAAGCTGCCATTATTGCGGCACGCCGTGATAGCAAAATGATCAGCAATAAGGATTTAACTGAAGCGTTCGAAAAAGTCGCGATTGGCCCAGAGCGAAAAGCCAAAGTAATGAACGACAAGGAAAAAGAACTGACTGCCTATCACGAAGCTGGCCATGCAATTGTTGGACATGTACTTCCTGATAGTGATCCTGTTCATAAGGTGACAATCATTCCTCGCGGTGGAACAGGAGGAGTGACATGGTTCCTGCCGCCTGAAGATAAAAGCTACACGAATGTGTACGAATTCAAGGATATTCTAGCGCGTGCCATGGGCGGACGTATTGCCGAGAAGATCAAGTATGGTGACGACGGTATTACAACTGGTGCGGGTAGCGACCTACGCAAAGCAACCGAGATTGCTCGCGACATGATCATTGAACAAGGTATGGGTAAGAACCTTCGTGACCAGGTGTTCCATGATGACAATGGCGGTATGGTATTCGATAAGATTACGCACGAACGTCCGTACAGTGATGATACTGCTCGCCAAATCGACCAAGAAGTCGAGGCATTAATAAAAGAGGCAGCTATCCGTGCAGAATCTGTGATAAAGCACAATATGGAGAGTTTGGAGTCACTCGCGGCTGCGCTTTTGAAGGATGAAACGCTCGAAGAGGAAAAGGTGAACGATATCTTGAAGTCTGCAACACTCCCGAAGGAAGTCATGCTGCACGCGGCATAAGGACGATTACATGGGCAGAGTCCAAAGCGTCGTTGCAAGAGCAAACCGGAAGCTGACAGTCCGGTTTGCTGCTATATTGATCGCGAGCTCCTCGCTTGTGTCGATGCTGTTCGGTTTTCTGCGAGAACGTCTGCTAAACAGTTATTACTATGACTCTTATCCGGTGGGGCTTGATGCCTACACTGCGGCATTCCTGCTACCTGACTTCATGTACTTCATCTTGGTATCGGGTGCTTTGAGTGTGACATTTATACCTGTATTCAATCAAAGACTTGCGGGTGGAAATAAGAAGTCTGCATGGGAACTTTCGACCAGCATGGTGAACCTTATGGCGATCCTGACATTGTGCGCGAGTATTTTGATCATAGTGTTTGCTGAGCCACTCGCGTATCTGCTAGCACCTGGATTTTCGGAAGCTGGGCACGCGCTGACAGTTAGTATGATGCGGGTTATTGCCGTGAATCCGTTCTTATTTGCCGTTGCGACAGTGATTGCGAGCATCCAGCAGGCATTGAGCAAATTCACTTTCTATGTGCTGGCACCGATCATTTATAACATCGGTATCATAATTGGTATTTTGTTCTTCACTGGCGGTATTAATATCTTTGGCTGGCAGGTATTCGAAGGCGGTATTATGGGCGTGGCGCTAGGAGTCGTACTTGGATCGATTATGCAACTAGTAGTAAGCAGTGTCGGTCTTATGGGGCTTGGGTTTGATTACCGCTTTAAGATCCACTGGAAGAACAAAGGCTTCCGAAAAGTATTGAGTCTACTTCCTGCTCGCTCTCTCGACCAGGGCATGGACTATGTGGTGAGTATCGTTGAAACCAATCTTGCGAGTCGTATGGCGGAAAAGACAGTACGTGCATACAACCAGGCGATGACGCTACAGATGGCTCCAATTAACTTGATTGGTGTAGCGATTTCGACAGCTGCATTTCCAAAGATGACTGAGCGATTGGCGGAAGGCCGACTCGATTTGTTCCGTTCTGAACTGCAAACAGTCCTTCGTTTCATCATTTGGCTTAGCTTACCTGTTGCGATCATAACGTTTTTCACTCGTGGATATTTGGTGAACTTCATTAACCCTCGGGGTGACGCCCTAATGGCGGGCTTACTTGGTGCGTTGGTTCTCGCTATATTGTGTCGATCCGTTTATTATATCGCTGCCCGAACGTTTTATGCCCAGCAGGATACCAAGACTCCACTCTATATCTCGTTCTTTTCGATTGGTCTGAACATCTTACTTGCGATATGGTTTACCATGGCGCTTAATATGGGAGCGTACGGCCTGGCTTGGGCACAGTCAATCATGGCGGCAGTAGAGGTGTTTACTCTCTTCGTTATTATGGTTCGACGCTTCCCGGGACTATTGAATGCTGATTTTTGGAATGCGGTTTGGCGAATGGCCAGCGCTACTGGCTTCATGGCGATTGTTAGCTACGCAATGGTGCTGTTAATGCCACTGCAAGCAGGTGACCAAAGTAGCTTCTACTTCACATTCCCAAAGTTCGCACTTATTGTTAGCGTTAGTTTTGCAGCATACATTGCGCTCAGTAGGTTATTGAAACTCGAAGAAGCTGAGCCAATCATGAAGCAGGTTAGACGCGCATTTACTGGCGGCGTACGAGGATAATCATGGATCAGTCGAGGATTAGAAATTTTTGTATTATTGCACATATCGATCATGGTAAATCGACGCTTGCCGACCGTCTACTCGAAATAACGGGAACGGTGAGTAAACGCGATATGAAGAGCCAGTTGCTTGATAGTATGGATCTTGAACGGGAAAAGGGTATTACAATCAAGCTTGCACCAGTTCGCATGAACCATGACGGGTATGAATTAAACCTGATCGATACCCCGGGGCATGTTGATTTCAGTTACGAAGTCAGCCGTAGTTTGGAAGCCTGCGAAGGTGCTGTTTTAGTTGTCGACGCGAGCCAAGGCATACAAGCGCAGACTCTCGCGAATGTGTACTTAGCTATGGCAGCCGATCTCACGATTATCCCCGTCCTAAACAAAGTCGACTTACCGGCAGCAGATGTTGAAAAGGTGAGTGCGCAGGTAATTAACTTACTTGGATGTGAACCCGAGGATATATTAAAGATCAGTGCTAAAACCGGCGAAGGAGTATCTGCTGTGCTTGATGCTGTCATTGAGCGCGTTACTCCGCCAGCAGGTAAGGAATCGGCTGCATCTAGGGCACTTATCTTTGATAGCTACTATGATGATTATCGAGGAGTTATTCTGTACACACGTATTGTTGACGGGTCGATTAAGAAGGGCGATACAATCGAGATGCTTGCAACGGGTGCACATGGTATCGCACTCGAAGTTGGATCGCTGTCACCAACTATGAAGTCAAGTCTAGACCTAGGAACGGGCGAAATTGGCTACATTGTCACAAACTTAAAGACGACTCGCGACGCCAAAGTAGGCGATACCGTAACGGTAAAACGGTCTCATGCGGCTGAACCACTGCCGGGATATAAAAATGTTAGACCATTTGTGTACGCAGGATTCTTCCCCGTTTCAAACGAAGATTATAACGAGCTCAAGGATGCTATCGAAAAACTAGCGATGAGCGACTCTGCACTACAGTTCGAACCAGAAAACTCACCGGTACTTGGGTTTGGCGTGCGTATTGGTTTCTTAGGGTTACTCCATATGGATATCGTTCGTGAACGATTGGAGCGTGAGTATAATCTTGACCTTGTGGTAACAAATCCAAGCACCGACTATCAAATTACGCTTACAGACGATGAGCAAGTTGATATCAAATCGGCCGCAGACTTACCGCCAGTAACAAAGATTACTGAAATTAAGGAACCGTGGATTAACGGTGAGATCGTTGTACCAACTGACTATATCGGAGCGGTTATACAACTTATCGTTAGCAAGCGCGGACTGCAAAAGAATCTAAGTTATATCGATGAGCGAGCGTTGATTAGCTTTGAAGCTCCTCTCGCAAACCTACTCACTGACTTTTATGACCAGCTAAAAAGTGTAACGAGCGGTTATGGAAGCTTTAACTACGAGCTTTCAGAATATCGAGCCGAAGATTTAGTAAAAGTAGATTTTTATGTTGCCGGTGAAATCGTAGATGCGCTCAGCGTTATGGCGCATCGCTCTGAAAGTCAGAGCCTAGGCCGCGAAACGGTTAAGAAACTGAAAGAAGTGATCCCAAGGCAAAACTTTCAAGTGGCATTACAAGCAGCGATTGGTGGAAAGTTCATCGCTCGTGAAGATTTGAGCGCATATCGCAAGGATGTGACGACAGGGCTATATGGTGGTGACGTATCTCGTAAGAAAAAAGTGCTCGCCAAACAAGCCAAGGGCAAAAAGCGTATGAAGCGGTTTGGAAAAGTAGATATTCCGTCTGAAGCATTTACAGTCATGCTGAAGCGTGACTAATAACGTTGAGGAAAAATAACCTGATCGAAAAAAGCCTTTAGTGCTGCGTGTGAATCCTGGCCAAACCCTGGCCAGAACCAATGAGATTCGGCAAGCACAATGTATGTTGCGGCTCCGGCACCTGCCAGTAAAAGGTATACAATCGAAGCGATAGCTAGGGCTGAAACTATGCGCCGATCGATAAATCCTACAAGTGCACTAATTGACTGAATTAAGACGGCGGCAACAAGTGGCAATACTGGGATTAGGTAGCGTCCATTGATAGCGACCGGATTTGCTGTATCGACGTAGTCACCATATAACTGAAATGACAATATACCTGCATAAAGCACAGCAAGTAGCATTGTGAATGCCATGAGCCACGACGATTTCTTACGTACTAACTGTATTATCATGCAAGTCACACCTAAGACCGACAGAGCAACGAACGAATAAACCAATATCGGTAGTGGAAGTTTTGTCTGAAAGTCATTAGTCTTTCCGGCCACGGCGAACATGAGTCGCTGTGTCATACCTGGGAACCATTCAGTGGTCATATAAGCAGGATACGACATGGGGGCGAACGACTCGCTCTTTCGTGCCTCCATATTTTTATTACGATTCCATGGCCCATACGCCGCACACTCTTTTTCGCTAAACACCCGCTCGCACGACGGAATAGGGCTGCCGTACGAGAGCATATTGGTTACGTAATGTGATGCGAAAAATAGACTCACGATAACGAGTCCCGACATCAAGTAACGCTTTCTTCTTCCTTGCAATTTCCAATGGGTCCGCCACGATTGTAGTTGTGTCGATATCGTTTGCTTGTGAATTTTATATCCAAGTGCGAGCAGCCAAAGTAGCCATATGAACATTGCCAGAGCGAGGGGAAGGAAGGCATATTTGACTGACATGCCAATGAGTACCGCGACGGCAAGTTGAACCGATTGTCCGAGTGGTAGTGGTTTGCCTGCACGAACAACATTCGTGATGCGCACGATACATAGCACACTCCACGCAAACACCAGCAGGAGAAGATTATCGTAATTAATGTGGGCTGCAAGTAAAGGGAATATAGGAATAAACGTGACAAGCAACAAGCTTAGGTGCGTGATAGCGCTAGACACATTCGCACTACGTAGCGCTTTATTAAATACAACTAGAGCAACTGCTACAAAAGCAATATTGATGAAGCGCAGGGCAATAATGATCGCCATGTCCGGAGCACCGAATGCATAAAATAGACGGTACGGAAAACTCATCAAGTAGTGGAATAAGTACGATGCGTCAGCAGTAGCCGATCCGAACTGAGCCATATCGCTGGTGTGTTCGATACCGTATGGCAACAAGCTTGTTGCATAAATTTTTATGAGACCGTAATGAAACTCCTCATCAAACGCCATCGGGTAAAGACTCGCGGCCGCAATCCACACACTTGAGATGACAAAAAAGAACAGCGCACCGTAAAAAAACCAACTAGAACGTATAAAGGTGAGCAAGTGTGTCATTCATCTGGAAGTATATCAGGTATGCTACAATGCTGTCTTAATGACAGATGCAGAGTTGAATGAGCTTCTTGCGTCGTACGAACCAGGTGAGTCAGCTGTGCAAACCGTTCGCGACGCGAGGATTGTACTACTAGTAGGAATAACCGGTGCAGGCAAGAATACGCTCAAGCGTGAATTATTAAAAGATACTGAATATTACGACTTTATATCTCATACGACACGACCACCACGGAGTAATCTAGGTGTGCTGGAGCAGGACGGCACAGACTACTTTTTCATTGATATCGATGAAGCGGTTCGCATGCTTAAGGCAGGTGAATATATCGAAGCAAAGAAAGTACATTCAAACGTGTATGGGACTGCAATCGAAGGACTCAAGCCATCAGTCGAATCAAATCGGATTGCCGTAAACGACATCGATGTCCAAGGGGTCGATGAGTACAAGGCAATGTCGCCAAATGTTCACGCCGTGTTCCTTCTGCCTCCTTCGATAGACGAGTGGAATAAGCGTAGGCTTGCACGCTATGGTGGCGGCATCGATGCTGAAGATAATCGGGTACGGCTAGAGTCGGCAAAAATGGAGCTGGAGTTCGCACTGAGTAAAGGTTATTTCGACTTTCTGGTCAATAATGACGTTACGCAGGCTGCAGAAGAAATAAAACATATTGTTGCTGGAACAAAAGATATCGCGGCTCATAAAGAGGCCGAGGCGCTCGCACACTCTCTGTATGAAGAGCTTAGCACTCATTGACGTAGAGTGCTAAATTTCGCTATACTGGAGGCATGACAGAACGCCAGATAGCTATCCTGACTGCGATCATTGAGCAGTATGCAGAAATTGCCGCACCTGTTGGCAGTGTTACGCTTGCTAAATTATTCAACGTTTCGAGTGCAACAATTCGAAGCGAGATGGCAAAGCTTGAAGAGCATGGATTTATTCAGCAGCCACACACTAGCGCTGGACGTATCCCAACCGATAAGGGCTATCGATTCTATGTGAATCTTTTGACCAACCAACAGGATGAGCCGAAGATGATTGATCGCAGTGCCAGGGCAATCGAGGCACGGGTTTCAAACCACGGTACGCGAGCCGATCGAGCAATCCGCTCGGCTGTCGACAGTCTAGTAGACCTCACGCAAAACCTTGGTCTCGCGACCATTGGCGACGAATTGTACCTTGCCGGTATGGGGAACTTATTTAGTCAGCCAGAATTTATGAACGGCGTGAATGCGCAAAACGTTGCACGACTCCTTGATAATTTAGAGCCATGGTTGCGTGAAGCGACACCAAACGAGCCGTTGAATGTATTTATTGGCGCTGAGAATCCTATTGGCAAAAGCAGCGGCGCAACGCTAATTATCAGCCGGTTCCGCTCGCCCTATTCAGACAACAGCTATATAGGCGTACTCGGACCAACCCGCCAAAGTTACGCTCGTGTTATGCGCTTAGTACGTCAAACTGGTGCAATGCTTGAGGAGGTTTTGTAAATATGACGAAGAGTAAGAAGCAAGATGACCTCGAACAGCAAATTGCAGAGCTGACACTTGATTTGCAGCGAACTCGCGCCGACTTTGAAAATTATCGCAAACGCATGGAGCAGGAAAAAGAAATGGCTCGTGGATCGGGACGTGCTAGCGCAGTCATGAAGTTGCTTCCGGTCGTCGACAATATCGAACGAGCCATCGCGCATTTGCCTAAAGATCTGGAAGAAAATGCCTGGGCAAATAGTGTCGTCAATCTTACAAAAGGCTTGGATAAATCACTCAGTGATATGGGGGTCGAGCGTATCGATGCCAAAATAGGCAGCGCTTTCAATCCTGACTTGCACGATGCAGTCCAATTTGACGAAGAAGCTGAAGGGGAGCACGAAGTCATAGCAGATGAGCTACAACCTGGCTACAAAGTCGACGGTATCGTCATGCGCCCAAGCATGGTCAAAGTGACACGCCAGTAATACCTCTGTTATACTAGGCGCACTATTTAATTGAGGAATACTGCGGATGGCTAGTAGTGATGCGATTGTTGTAAGGAACTTGAAAAAGTCTTATGGGAAAAACAATGTCTTAAAGGGTGTGAATCTGACCGTAAAACGCGGAACGATGTTGGCGCTTTTAGGACCAAATGGTGCCGGTAAGACGACCACCGTCCGTATTATGAGTACCCTACTCAAATACGATGGCGGTACGGTATCCGTTGAGGGTCATGACGTGGCTAGTTCACCAGATGAAGTGCGTGCAGTCATAGGGCTGACCGGTCAATCGGCAGCTGTCGACGAAATTTTGACTGGTCGCGAAAACTTGATCATGATGGGCCAGCTATACCGGCTCACGAAGAAAAGTGCGGTCGCACGCGCCGATGAGCTGCTACGCCAATTCGATCTTGTCGATGCGGGTGGACGTTCCGTCAAGACGTACTCTGGGGGTATGCGCCGTCGACTCGACTTGGCAGTTAGCTTGATAGCAACACCCCCCATTATCTTCCTTGATGAGCCTACGACTGGCCTTGACCCACGATCAAGGATTGCTATGTGGGACATTATCAACAAACTAAAGGCAGACGGTAAAACAATACTGCTCACCACTCAGTATTTGGAAGAAGCCGACCAGCTCGCCGATAATATCGTTGTTATCGATGGCGGTAAAGCAATTGCCGAAGGTACAGCCAAAGAACTAAAGGCAAAAATCGGTAAAGATCGGCTAGAGCTTACGTTTGCAAAGAAGGCGGAACTTGAGAAGGCTGTTGCGGTACTGGGAAAAAGTATCGCTGATTCAAGCAACAAGGAACTTACCGCAACTACGGTTATTAATGACACGAATAAAGATGTCGCTGCGGTACTTGCTGCACTTACCAAAGCGAAAATATCTGTTTCATCCATGGCGATTCATAAGCCAACACTCGACGATGTGTTCTTGAGTCTAACAGGTAAAACGAAGAAACCTGCTACTGCAGCTAAGAAGGGAAAGAAGTAATGGCTGAATCGAATGAAGTAACACTTGAGTTCGTAAAGCGCCCAAAAATTGTGTCAGCTATCTTCGATAGCTTACTCATGATCAAGCGCAGTAGTACGCATATTTTACGTAACACCGATCAACTGCTCGGCACATTCTTGCAGCCGATTATGTTCCTTGTGCTGTTTACTGCTGTATTTAACGCGGTTGGACTAGCGCTCCCGTCAGACATAAACTATGTGAGCTTCCTTATGGCCGGCATCATTGTACAAACGCTAGCATTTGGTTCCACGACAACATCAATCGCGGTGGCGAACGATTTGCAGCGCGGAATTGTGGATCGATTTAAGAGCTTGCCAATGAGTAACATTGCAGTTCTTAACGGCCATGTTGTGTCTGACTTGTTCCGAAATGGCATATCAACGGTGGTTATGCTACTCACCGGGCTTCTGTTCGGCTTTCAGCCTAAAGCAGATTTTGGTGCGTGGATGGCGATCATCGGAATTCTGGTGTTGTTCACGCTGGCGTTTAGCTGGGTGAGCGCCATCATGGGGGTGCTCGCAAAATCAGTCGAAGGCGTACAGTGGATGAGCTTTTTGGTCGTATTCCCGCTTACTTTCGCATCGGGAGCATTTGCACCAACAGATTCGCTTGCGGATTGGATTAAACCATTTGCACAGAATCAGCCAATTACGCATGTTATTGAGTCGGTACGAGCCCTAATGCTTGGAACGCCGGTGGATAACAGCGCATGGCTAGCTGTGGTATGGTGTGTGGCAGCCATTGTGGTTGCAATGCCAATTGCAGCATATTTGTTCCGAAGAAAGACGATAAAAGTCTAAATAACACCTTAGAATTACAAAGTTAGCACTCTTGACATGAGAGTGCTAACTTCTTTATACTAAGAATATATTTAGCACTGTACAGCGAGGAGTGCTAAAATAGTAAATAACGAACTACAATTTATTTATTCCTAAACGAAAGGGGTTTTATGGGTAAGATCATTGGTATCGACCTTGGTACAACTAACAGCGCGTTTGCGTATATGGTGGCTGGTAAGCCAGAAGTTATTGCAAATGCCGAAGGTAACCGAACAACACCGAGTGTCGTTGCTATCAATAAAAAAGGTGAACGTTTAGTTGGCCAGGTTGCACAGCGCCAGCGCGTAACGAATGCAACGAATACCATCTACGGTGTAAAGCGCTTAATTGGCCGTAAATTTAGCGACAAGGAAGTCCAAAAGGACCATGACATCATGCCATACGAAATCGTCAAAAAGGGCGATGGCGTAGCAGTAAAGATGGGCGATAAAGATTATAGTCCTGAAGAAGTATCAGCCATGATTCTTTCAAAAATCAAAGCAGATGCTGAAAGCTTTCTTGGTGAAAGTGTAACCGAAGCGGTGATCACTGTACCTGCATACTTCGATGACTCACAGCGCCAGGCTACTAAAGATGCTGGTAAGATTGCTGGCCTTGAAGTAAAGCGAATTATTAACGAGCCGACCGCAGCCGCATTAGCATACGGACTTGATTCGAAGAAAGATGAAAAGATTGCTGTCTTTGACCTTGGTGGTGGTACCTTTGATGTCTCTATTCTAGAACTGGGTGACGGCGTATTTGAAGTTCGCTCTACCAATGGTGACACACATCTAGGTGGCGAAGACTTCGACAACCGCATCGTGAACCACTTCCTTGATGTATTCAAGAACGATGAAGGTGTTGATCTTAAGAGCGACAAGGCTGCCATGCAGCGCTTGAAGGATGAAGCCGAAAAGGCAAAGAAAGAACTTTCGTCCACCAGCGAATACGAAATCAATCTCCCATTCATTACTGCTGATGCCGATGGTCCAAAGCATTTCGAGTACAAACTTACTAAGTCTAAGCTCGAGGAACTTGTGAAAGACCTGATTGATCGCTTAGTTGAGCCTGTTGAAAAAGCACTCAAGGACGCCGATGTAAAAGCAAGCGATATCGACGAGATTGTACTTGTTGGCGGTATGACTCGTATGCCAGCCGTGGTTGAAAAGGTTAAAACGATTTTTGGAAAAGACCCATTAAAAGGTGTGAACCCAGATGAAGTTGTAGCAATTGGTGCTGCGATCCAGGGCGGCGTGCTGCAGGGTGATGTTAAGGATGTGCTGTTACTCGACGTGACTCCGCTTTCGCTTGGTATTGAAACTATGGGTGGCGTAACCACCAAGCTGATTGAACGAAACACTACTATTCCAACTTCAAAGTCGGAGACTTTTAGTACCGCCGCTGATAACCAGCCGCAAGTTGAAATTCACGTATTGCAGGGTGAGCGCGAAATGTCAGCTGACAATAAGTCTCTGGGTCGCTTTGTACTTGACGGAATTGCACCCGCTCCACGTGGCGTTCCACAAATTGAAGTTACCTTTAGCCTTGATGCAAACGGAATTTTGAATGTTACTGCAAAAGACAAGGGTACTGGTAAAGAAAACTCTGTCACCATTCAAGACTCTGGCAACATGAGCAAAGAGGACATTGAAAAAGCGCAAAAAGAAGCTGAAGCGCATGCCGATGAAGACAAGAAGAAGCGTGAGTCGGTTGATGCCCGCAATGCGCTCGAAAACGGTATTTACCAAGCCGAAAAAATGCCATCGGAATTTGAAAAGATTAGCGATGAGGATAAGAAGGTGATCGAAGACGCTGTCGCTGAAGCTAAAAAAGTTCAAGCTGACGATTCAGCTGACAAAGATGCTCTCGAAGCTGCAGCTAAAAAGCTGACAGACACTATTATGCCAATCGGCGCTAAGATGTACGAAGAAGCCGCTAAGGAAGAGGCACCTGCTTCCGAAGAGGGTGAAGACAAAAAGTCTGATAAGAGCGAGCCTGTAGAAGGCGAAGTCGTCGACGAAAAAGAAAAGAAGTAAATAAAGTTGCCGCGTAAGTGGCAACTTTATATTTTAAGTAAGTCATGAAAGATCAGTACATGTATGCGCCAGTTCTCGTAATAAGACGGCATACTGGATTACTTCTGGGTTGGCACCAACGATCTATGCGACTGCGTGGGGATCCAGAAGCTGTACGGAAGAAGACTAAAGATATAAACGTGTACAATGCACTTGTAGGTTGGTGGAGCACGCTTTCACTGCTCATCAATCCGATCATCATATTCTGGAACACTCGGAACCTCCGAAAATACGAAAGAGAGTACGAGTTGTTTAATATGAGTCCAAACGCGTATATCCAGCAGGCACAACTGAAGCAGCGTTAATAGACTGGCTCAAGTTGGGCTAGATCGACATATAGCGCTGCCCACACCATCCCTGGGTCTCCCCGATATACAGGTGCATAGTACCAGCTCCCATCGCGGTTTAGCATTTCGGGCAACGTGCCATGCTGTTCGATCATACCTTTTGCGAATCGTTCGCGCTGCGCTTCAAACTCGGAGCGCTTGAAGCGGCGAAGCGAATGCAGGTAGAACATACCGTGCCAGCTCCATAATGTGTAGCCTTCGTATTGTGGCATGAATGGCTTAGTCATCCACCAGTGGTAGTTAAACGCCTCTGGCTGTTTGGTGTAGATCATGGGGAACGGGTCGTCGTAGTTGTTGGTCGTGATGTAATCAAATGTTGCTGCGCCCATTGCTTCATCTTCAATGACTCCTAGGAAGAATGGAAAGAGAGCACATTCAGCTACAAACGCATCAGTCATGCGGTCGGCATTGAAATACTGACCATTCCAGTAGCGGGTAATTAGCTCTTTCTGATACATCTGCAAGTTGAATGGAAAGCTTCCGAGGCCAAGCTGCTCAACGCACCAGGCCATGCGTCCCACCAGGCTTACGGCATATGCACTGCGGTCATATATAACTGCGTCGCGCATTTCACCAAACTTTATAGGCCGAACGTGTCCGGTTGTATCGAGGTATTTTTTTACGAATTTGCGTAGTTCGTGTTCAAGAAACTCGCGCTCTGCTTTGTTCAGGTCGTAGTTACTTACGTGGATGCAGTGAAGGAGCCACGGAAGCGAGTCGATAGCATGCATTGGTGCATTGAAACAATCACCACGACGATCGATACATGTAGTAACGGTGGCACTACGGCGATAATTCATGAGTGCCCATTTAATGGTGTGAAGCACGTGTTTTTTATAACCTGTGCGGCAAAGACTTTCTGCTACTGTACCGAAGTCTCGAATGAAAAACTGCTCAAAGTGCCCAAGGCTCGTTTTAAAGTAGTCACCGTTCCAACACTCGTCAGTGACTTGCCGGCAAATTTCCTCGGCGTTGCCGTCAAAGCGTCTGATTGTACCAAAGTAGCGGTTATAGAGCTGTCGCCATTCAGCGCGAAGTGTTCCAAGGATTCTACCAGATATGCGTGTAAATTGTTGCTGCGAAGTTGCCATTACCGATAAGTATACACTTCTTGGTAGTTGCTTGTGCTTATGAACCACGCAGGATACCATATAGCTAATGGATATTCAAAAAGAACTCGCACAGATTTTTAAAGGTGAACTTGAAATAGATGAACAAACGCGTGAAATGTACAGTCACGACGCGAGCTTGTTCGAACTGAAGCCAGAAGTCGTAGGCTATCCGAAAGATGCCGAAGACTTAAAGGCCGTCGTTAAATTCGTGAATGATCACAAGGCTGAAAACCCAAATCTTAGTATCACACCGCGTTCGCGGGGGACTGACATGTCTGGTGGTGCAATAGGTGATTCAATTCTGCTCGATGTTTCGAAACACATGACCACCCTAGTGAACGTCGACAGTGCTCAGGCAACTGTTCAGCCAGGTATGATGTACAAGGATTTTGAGGTCGAGACCCTAAAACACGGTTCGTTATTACCAAGCTATCCTGCTTCGCGAGAACTCGCTAGCGTCGGCGGCATGATGAGCAATAACTCAGGTGGTGAAAAGTCACTAGAATATGGCAAAACCGATAACTTTGTGACTGAGCTCAAAATGATACTAGCGGACGGTAATGAATACGTCGTGAAGCCGCTCGATAAAGCCGAATTAGTGCGCAAAATGAGCCAAGGTGACTACGAGGGCAACTTATATAAGCAGACATTCGAGTTGCTTGAGGCCCATTACGACCAAATACAAGCTGCGAAGCCGAATGTCAGTAAAGACTCAACCGGCTACCATCTATGGAATGTATGGAACCGTGAGACAGGTATATTCGATCTTACGAAGTTATTTGTAGGCGCGCAAGGAACATTAGGGCTTATTAGCGAAGGAACACTCAAGCTTGTGCCACATAGGGCGCACTCTGGACTGCTGGTCATGTTCCTTCGCGACATCGACGATCTGGGCGAATTAATCCCAGCCGTGCTCAAGCATAACCCGGCTACATTCGAAAGCTTTGACGATAAGACGCTATGGCTCAGTATCAAATTCATGCCGAGTTTCTTAAAGCTGTTAGGTCCAGCTCGTTTTATACGACTACTGATCAACTTGATTCCAGACGGCCTTCAGCTTCTGCGTGGCATACCAAAGCTCGTGCTTATGGTTGAGTTCAATGGTGACACGGAAGAAGAAGTTCGCAGCAAGGTTAAAGCACTCCATAACGACCTAAAAGATAAGCGTGCAAAGTATTTGATTAACGGCTTTGAAGAAACACCAACCGAGGGTAAGAGTGAAAAATTCTGGGTGATGCGTCGTTATAGTTTCCAATTGCTTCGCAGCAAGGTAAAAGATAAGCACACCGCGCCATTTATTGACGACTTTGTGGTGCCGCCTGCGCACTTAGCGGAATTCTTGCCAAAGCTTCGCAAGATAATCAAAAAATATAAGTTGTTCGCAACGATCGCTGGACACATGGGCGATGGTAATTTCCACGTTATCCCGCTCATGAAGATCGAAGATCCAAACGAGCGAGCCAAGTTAGAGCCGGCCATGAAAGAAGTTAACAATTTGGTGATCCACTACGGAGGTTCGGTATCTGGTGAGCATAACGACGGTATGGTGCGCGGTCCATGGCTGAAAGAAATGTACGGCGAAGAAGTACTTGGCTATATGAGAGAAATCAAAGCAATCTACGATCCTCAGAACATCTTCAACCCACATAAGAAGACAGATGCGACGTGGGAATTTAGCTTCTCGCATATTCGCGATAAGTTCTAATGGCTTCGAAAAAGAAGCCAGTCGATAAGGCTAAGAAAGAATTCGGTTTATTCACTGTTGTCGGTTTCGTCGCAACCGTGGTCGATTATGGAATCTTGAACGTACTCGCAAACCTTTTAGGCTGGCCGCTCATTGCCGCCAATATCGTTTCTGCGACAACTTCGAGTACGCTTAGCTATATACTTAATCGCACTGTCGTGTTTGAAGGCAAGGCGCATAGCGAGCAAATGACTCTATTGCTCTATGTCATAACTGTCGTCATTAGTATTCTAGTAATTCAAAGCTCGATTTTGTACGTGCTTGATAACGGCCTTATGCAAGATATCGTTAGTGGAGTAGGCATTGAGGGTGCATCAGTAGATGTTATCGCAGCAAACCTATCAAAGCTTGCGGCTGGTTTTGGCTCATTAGTGTGGAATTTCCTGACGCAACGACGGTTTGTATTTACATCAGTAGACAAGTCAAAAAACTAGCACTCGAGGCTCTCAAGTGCTAAAATAACAGTAATGAGCAAACGTGATTACTATGAAATTCTTGGCGTTTCCAAAACTGCGAGCGCCGATGAAATAAAAAAAGCCTTTCGCAAACTTGCGGTTAAATATCACCCCGATAAAGAAGGCGGTGATGAGACCAAATTCAAAGAAGCCAATGAGGCTTATGAAGTGTTAAAAGATGCCCAAAAGCGTCAACGCTACGACCAATTTGGCCATGCAGGTGTCGGTGGCGCATCAGGCGGTGGTTACGCGGGCGGTAATCCGTTCGAAGGGTTTAACGGACAAGGGTTTGAATTTAATTTTGGTGACGGAGGCCTTGGTGATATTTTCGGCCAATTCTTTGGAGGGGGCCAGCAAAGTCGTAGCCAGCAGCGCGGTCGCGATGTTGAAACTCAAATACAACTTACGTTCGAAGAAGCCGTTTTCGGCGTTGAGCGAGATTTATCTTTCGATATGGAAGACGAATGCACACATTGTAAGGGCACGACTGTTGAGCCTGGGCATGATCTTAAAACATGCCCAACATGCCAAGGGGCGGGTCAGCAGACGCGCGTAATGAATACTATGTTTGGTGCAATCCAACAGGCAGTAACATGTGAAACATGCAAAGGGCGAGGTAAGGTTCCTGAAAAGGTTTGTAGTGTTTGTCATGGCCGTGGAACAGAGCGTCGTAAGCAGACGATAAAGATTAAAGTTCCTGCTGGAATCGATGACGGTTCAACAATTCGCCTTAAGGAGCGCGGTGAAGCTATGGCGAATGGACCGCACGGCGATATGTATGTACATATTCGAGTGAAGGCTCACAAGAAGTTCACACGCGAGGGTGATATTATCTTAAGCGAAGAACATGTCGGCATGGTAGAAGCGACACTTGGTGCTGAAATCGACGTAGAAACCGTCGATGGCAAAGTACGCATGAAAGTGCCGGCTGGCACTCAGAGCGGCACAGACTTTAAATTGAGTGGCCATGGGGTGCCACATTTACGCAGCGATCGTCGCGGCGCACACATTGTGCAAGTTGTAGTGGATACACCGACCAAGTTGTCGAAGAAGCAAAAAGAGCTACTGGAGCAGTTTGCTGGTTCCAAGAAGCGCAGTATATTCTAATTATCGAAGCCATTGTTGTATTGACTTATTGACCAAAAAGTGATACTATAGAATTAATAGCCATGACTCCGTAGGGCAGGCTAGCAAAATATTAATCATTTTGAAGCCACCCTTATGGATAAATCACAGATTGATAAACATGTGCTCGGACGTGCCGAATATGTTTCTTTTGTTGAAATAGACGTACACGATATACCCGCTCGTATAGACACAGGCGCTCAGACATCAGCAATCTGGGCTAGTGATATTCATGAGGAGGCAGACGGTGGCTTGTCATTCGTATTATTCGACGTAACAAGCCCTCATCACCAACCGCATCGTCATTACGTCAACACTTTTACTAAGAGCAAGATCAAAAGCACTATAGGTGTTACAGAAGAGAGGTACAAAGTACTACTTCTACTAGAATTGAGCGGACGTAGAATTCGCGCTTCATTTACCCTAGCGAATCGTTCTCGACAAGTGTATCCTGTACTTGTTGGACGTAACGTGTTGAGTGGTAAGTTCATAGTCGATGTCTCTATCGGTGAAGCCCACGTCAAAAAGCAAACAGCCGATCACATTCAAGAAAACACACCAGGTACAGAAGGAGACCGACTATGAGAATTGCCATTTTATCGAACGGCCCGGGCAACTACACGACCCGTCGGCTAAAAGAAGAAGCTGTGAAGCGAGGCCACGAAGTTAGCATCGTGAAGTATAAAGATGCGTATACTGCAATCGAAAAGAACTCAGCTGTTGTGCGCTATAAAGGCGAAAGCCTAGAAAAGTTCGATGCCATTATTCCACGTATTGCTCAAAGCTATACTAAATACGGCACCGCGATCGTGCGACAATTCGAATCGCAAGGTACGTTCACTACATCGAGCAGTCTGGCTATCAACCGATCACGTGACAAACTGCGTGCTTATCAGGTTCTTGCAAAAGCTGGTGTAGGCATTCCAAAAACCGTTTTCGCGCGCGAGTCAGCCAGCTTCGATGACATTGTTGATCTTGCTGGTGGCGCACCATTGATTATCAAGGTAGCTCGCGGAACGCATGGCAATGGTGTTGTGCTTGCGGAAACACCGAAAGCAGCTAAAGCCGTAATGCAGGCCTTCTATGTTGAGGGCGTGAACTTCCTTGTGCAGGAATTCGTGAAGGAATCAGCTGGTACGGATATTCGTGCCCTCGTTGTTGGTGGACGCGTCGTGGCGAGCGTCAAACGTCAGAGCCTCGATGGTGACTTCCGTTCAAATACGCACCAGGGTGGGGAAGGCATAGCCGTCAAATTAACCGATGAAGAGCGCAAGACTGCTCTTAAGGCAGCCAAAGCTATGAACCTACCAATCTGTGGTGTCGATATGATGCGTAGCGAACGCGGCCCGTTGGTTCTTGAGGTAAATTCGAGCGCCAGCATCAAAACCCCTGAGCTTATTACCGGGCGTAACGTGGCCGAAAAGATGATTGAGTACATCGAACAGAACGCCAAACGTCGTCCGAAAAAAGACAAGATCGGCGCATAAATTTTCAATAAGGGCTTCGGCCCTTTTTGAGTTACCATGAGTGATATACTGCAGACATGAACGTTGCAATTGTCTTTGGCGTCGTATTACTTTTACTTTTTGGATTGGCGTTTTTTACGAAACGAAGGTTTGGTGTACTCGGCCTGGCGCTCGCAGCGGGCTCGATGTTAAGTGAACTATGGGCAACGCAGCTTACTCCGGTTGTACGTGATGCTGGCTTGGTTGTACAAAACCCACCACTCATTACGATCGTGTCTGTTGTGCTGGTATTACTGCCTGCGGTGTTCCTGCTCTTCAGTGGGCCGAGCTATCACGATATGCCAAAACGCATCGTTGGGGCAATTCTATTTGCAGCGCTCGCATTCGCACTTCTTATAGAGCCACTCGGCTCGGCACTGGTGCTGCAGGGCGAAGGTCGTATGGTGTATGAATTCTTTAACGACAATCAAGTGTATATTGTGACAGCAGGGTTAGTCATTGCCGTTTTCGACTTACTCGGAACGCATACATCCCGTGCGCAAAAAGTGTCTAAACATTGACATTCCACCTCTATTAACGTAAGATTTTATAGTGCTCGTGGGACCATAGCTCAGCTGGTTAGAGCACCTGCCTTTTAAGCAGGGTGTCCTGGGTTCAAGCCCCAGTGGTCCCTCCATATAAAGAACATCCCATATTCGCTACCGGGGGTGTTTTTTATTTAGATTGACTTTCACAACTGTACGTTTCAGAATACGTTCATCAACTAAACGGAGTGCAAGAAAATGCTAGAGTTTGACGGACTAAATATTTGGGCAATTTTAGTAGCATGGGCCATCTTCTGTGCGGTCGGTTCATTTTGGTATTCGCCAGCTGGTTTTGGTAAGAAATGGTCCAAGTTAAGTGGTGTCGATATTATGAAATTGCCGCAGCAAGAGTCGAATCGGGCGATCTTATATGTGATTCTTTCTTCACTTCTACAAGCATTTACGTTGGCGGTTGTTTTGAATACCATGAACATCGAAGGTCTGGTAAACGGTCTTGTGGCAGGATTATTTATTGCTCTCGGATTTACCGCTGCTACAACAGTAGGCACGACATTCTACGCTCGGAAAGGCTGGGGCTTCTGGCTTTTGAACGCCGGATTCTTTCTTGTAACTATGCCATTAAATGCAGCCATTCTGACGATTTGGCAGTAGCTACTATCGGGCTGAACTTCTAACAATACCTAATCATCGAATAGTCTTAGGAGTTCAAGCCTCGTCGAACGGGCTCCGTATCTGTTATAATAAAGATAATTTCTAGTTCAGCAAACGGAGTTTTTGTATGTCCGGTCATAGTAAATGGTCAAAAATTAAACGTGATAAAGGTGCTAATGATGCGAAGCGTGGCGCTGTGTTTACGCGTATTGGTAATCAAATTGCCATAGCGGCACGTGGTGGAACAGATCCGGATATGAATCCCTCACTTGCGATGGCAATTGAAAAGGCGCGTCAAGCGAATATGCCCAAGGATAATATTCAGCGTTCAATTGATCGAGTTGCTGATAAATCAGCCGCGGCACTAGAAGAGATTACATATGAAGGTTATGGGCCAGGCGGTGTCGGTATCATTATTGAAACCGCGACAGATAACCGAAACCGTACATTGCCAGAGGTAAAAACAGCACTAGTAAAAAACGGTGGACGCATAGCTGATGCCGGAAGCGTTATGTTTCAATTCACGCGTAAAGGTGTGATACGAGTTGCAGCGACTGGTGAAGACGCCTTGATGCAGATGCTTGATGCAGGCGCAGAAGATGCTGTCGAAGATGGAGATGAGACAATCGTATATACCGATCAAAAGGACCTTATGAAGGTTCGGGCGGCACTTATAGATGCTGGTTTGAAAGTGGAAGACGCTGAGCTTCAGTACGTTCCAAATAATCCTGTGGCGATTGACGACCAAGAAACAGCAGATAAAGTTATGCGAATTCTTGATGTCTTAGATGACGTAGACGACGTAGTTAATGTGCACACAAACGCAGACATCTTAGTGTAGCGAGAGCTATACTATAAACATGAAACTCTATCTTTCGAGTCAAGGCTTCGGCAATCATCTTGATCGTTTGAAAGACATGGTAGGTGATGACAAACGCGTACTGTTTGTTGATAATGCAAAAGATTACTATTCGACCGAAGATCGCGCTGCGCATGTGGCTGAAAAGAAACTGGAATTTGAAGAAGCCGGATTTGATTTTTATGAACTTGATTTACGTAACTACTTTAGGTCACCTGACAATTTGAAGCAGATTGTCAACGCTGCTCATTTTATATTTGTGTTCGGGGGCAATACATTCATTCTAAGGCGTGCGTTTGCCTACTCCGGATTTGACAGTATTCTGACGAATGCGCTAAAAACGAACGATTTAGTGTACGCAGGTTCGAGCGCTGGATCGATTATTATGACTAATACGCTACGCGGTAGTGAACACGGCGATGACCCATATATGGTCCCTGAAGGTTACAGCGAAGAAATTACTTGGGATGGACTCGGCTTAGTGTATCCGCAAATAGTGCCACACTATCAGTCGGATTGGTTTGGTGAGGCAGCAGACGCTATGGTTGACTATTATCAGCAAAACGGCATGAAATACGAAACACTGAAAGACGGCGAAGTATACATTGTAGACGGAGAGTACGAAGGAAAACTTTCGTGAGAATTATAGGAATCGATCCTGGCACGGGAATACTTGGATTTGGGGTAGTTGATACGAAGAATGGTAAATCAACATTAGTGACTGCTGGGGTTATCACTACACCTGCGCATACGCCCCTAGATGAACGGCTCGAAGAAATATTCGATGGTTTAACAGAAATTATCGCTGAGACGAAACCCGATGTCATGAGTGTAGAAAAACTGTTTTTTGCACGTAACGTAACGACAGCAATGAGCGTGGCTTCAGCGCGGGGGGTTGCTATGCTCACTGGCAGGAAAGCGCGATTGCCAATTGCAGAATACACACCAATGCAGATCAAACAATCACTAACAGGATACGGTAAGGCTGATAAGAAGCAGGTGCAAGAAATGGTGCGACTACAACTGAACTTAAAAGAAATCCCTAAACCTGATGATGCCGCCGATGCCTTGGCGGCTGCTATAACTCATCAAATGATGATACGAGAGTAGCTATCTTCAGCGTATTATCAGCTTTAACGTGTATCGTAACGATATGGCGGTAGAGAAGAAAGCAAGAAGAATCACGATAACGGCAGCCGAGTCGAACCCGACCATGATTCAGGTAAGCCGATAGATTCCCACTCATCACGGTATTCGTCATCAACTACCCCCGATGACGGTACTTGATTAGTGGTGATTTTGGTATACTGATTAGGTATGTATCGAAAAGGAAAGTACACACGTAGGCTTGGACCCGTTGGTAAGTCAAAGCGTTTTTTGAAGCGTCGCTGGCAATGGTTCAGCGCACTCAGCAAAAAGAAGAAAGCACTGCTGATTGCAGGGCCAATATTAGCGTTTCTGGTAATCACACCAATTGCAACATACGCGTACTACTACAATGATATTGGTAATGAAGATCGGCTACTCAACAGTAATAACACCGGTGTTGTATTGCTAGATAGGAATGGGGAAGCATTTTATAAGACACCTGGAACTCGTGCAGAACGACGTGAATTAGTGCCTCTTGATCAGATTTCGGATGTAACAGAAAACGCATTGATTGCATCTGAAGATAAGGACTTCTACAAACACTCTGGCTTTGATATTTTTGGCATAATTCGGGCGCTCTATACGAATATAGTGGCTCGTGGAATCGCGGGTGGTGGCTCTACACTAACGCAGCAACTCGCAAAAAATACATTGCTGAGTGAAAACCAAACGATTCTGCGTAAATACCAGGAGCTTGTGATATCAATCGCGATTGAGCAGCGTTACTCGAAAGAAGAGATTCTTACAATGTATTTGAACTCTGTGTATTACGGGGAGAATTCATTTGGCATAGAGGATGCAGCCGAGAACTACTACGGCAAGAAGCCAAGCGAACTCACCCTGGCAGAAAGCTCGATGCTAATCGGTGTTTTACCTGCTCCAACCGCCTACTCACCGATAAGCGGCGACCCTGAACTTGCTAAAGAACGGCAAACGACCGTGTTGACTCGAATGGTACGAAATAACTTCATTACCGAAGATCAAAAAAATGCAGCCCTTGCAGAACAACTGACATATGCCGAGCAAAAGAACGGTATCGATAACGAAGCGCCGCACTTTACTGCCATGGTTTTAAAAGAGCTGTACGACAAATACGGTGAAGAAAAAGTCACTCGTTCAGGTTATCAAGTAAAGACCACACTCGATCTTAAACTGCAAGAGAAAGCTAATGCTGCGGTTGCAAGTAATATGACATATATTCAGCGTAATGGTGGTTCGAATGCTAGCCTAGTTGCGATTGACCCAAAGACAGGAGGCATACTGGCACTAGTCGGCAGTGCTGATTATGAAAATGAAGAATTTGGCCAGGTGAACATGGCAACAACTGCACGCCAGCCTGGCTCGAGTTTTAAGCCGATTTACTATGCTGATGCACTCGCAAATGGCAAGATCACCCCAACGACAGTTATAGAAGATAAGAAAACAGATTTTGGTGGCTATGCTCCACAGAATGCTGATAGGAGATTTAGAGGTAACGTGACAGTGCGACAAGCACTAGACTGGTCGCTGAACGTACCCGCTGTGAAAGTAATGCAACTTGACGGTGGCACGAGTGCTGCGATTGCTGCTGCGAAAAAATTAGGTATCTCAACACTTAATAGCTCGACAAATTACGGGTTATCACTCGCACTTGGTTCGGCCGAAGTGCCACTGACGGAGATGACTGATGCCTATGCTGGCTTTGCGAATCAAGGCGACCGCTACGACGAGACTACTATTAATACAATTAAGAACAAGTACGACCAAACGATATTTACACAGGAAAAGAAGAGTACCAAAGCTATCAGTACGGAAGGAGCGTACTTGCTCTCGAACATCCTATCTGATAATCAAACAAGGAGTAGCTTATTCGGCTCTTCATTGAACGTCACGGGAACTGATGGTCGTGTCAAAAATGTCGCTGTAAAGACTGGTACAACCGATGATTCGCGAGATGCATGGACAATAGGATACACACCGGATATTGCTGTCGGTGTTTGGGTTGGAAATAACGACAATACGATTATGGCAAATGGTGGAGCGGGTATGGCTGGACCGATCTGGCGCAACATGATGGGTCAGGCGATAGGATCGTCGAGCCCGGCATTTGTGCAGCCAGCCGGTGTCGTTAAGGCCACTGTTTGTACAACAGTTGGCAATAAAACGGATGTATTCCTATCAACGAACATTCCAAAGAAGTGCGATGCTCCGAAAGAGGAGCCAAAAGAAGAAGAGCAAGAGGAAGCTGTTGAGAAATGTAAAATCATTGGTAAAGAATCACTTGATGCCGATGATAAGAATTGTGTTGCAGAGCAATGTAAGGTTGAAGGATTAGAGAATTTAGCTGCAAACGATCCTAAGTGCGTTCAGCCGAAAGATACTGACGGCGATGGCGTTGCTGACAATAAAGATGCGTGTCCATTAATCGCGGGACTTACCACGAACCAAGGTTGTCCAGCGGGTACGACGCCTCCTTCGTCTGGACAAGGTAATAATGGTGGCGGTAATCCAGGAACCTCATCGCCGTGATCGCCCATATCAAAGGGATCGTTGCCGAGAAATTTGCGGGTGCAGTTATTGTCGATGTTGGTGGTGTTGGGTATGAAGTGCAGGTACCGATTGGCGACTTTGATGATGTACTTCTTGATACCGACGTAAAATTTTATACGTATCACCATGTTCGTGAGCAGTCGGATGAGCTATTCGGATTCTCTAGCCTGGCCGCAAAGAAATTGTTTGAGCTATTGATCACAGTACAGGGTGTTGGTCCAAAAGCTGCCTTAGCAATATTAAGTCTAGGCCAAAGTGAGCAGGTGCGAAGTGCGATCGCAAACTCCGATGCGGCGTATATCTCCAAAGCGAGCGGTGTTGGCAAAAAGACAGCCGACCGAGTAGTTGTTGACCTGTCAGATAAAGTCGGTTTACCAACATCATATGGCGCAGCGACCATGATTCAAACCGAAATGAATACGAACGACGAAGCTCTTGAGGCGTTAATGGCACTTGGCTACACACTTGCAGACGGATTAAAAGCGCTGGAGAACGTTGAGAAGACCTTGCCAACAAATGAACGCGTACGTGAGGCCTTGAAACAGTAATGGCGATCGAACGAATAGTAGATACACTCGTGCACAATGATGATAGCGACGAGCAAATCATCGAACTAACGCTGCGACCTCAATCCTTTGATGAGTATGTCGGACAAGAACGCCTCAAGAAAAATTTGCAATTAGCGATTGCGGCGGCAAAGAAGCGCGGTGAGCCGATCGATCACGTATTGCTATACGGTCCTCCAGGGCTTGGTAAGACAACTATGGCAAGTGTAATCGCGAACGAAATGGGCGTTGGACTACGTGTTACATCGGGACCTGCAATCGAGCGGGCAGGCGATCTCGCCAGTATTTTAACTAATCTTTCCGACGGCGATATATTGTTCATCGACGAAATACATCGTTTGAATAGGGCTGTAGAAGAAGTACTGTATTCTGCCATGGAGGACTTTAAGTTGGATATCGTAATAGGTAAAGGTCCGGCAGCTAGAAGTGTGCGACTTGATCTTCCGAAATTCACAGTTATTGGCGCTACGACTAGAACGGGTAGCTTAGCGGCTCCACTGCGCGATAGGTTCGGACATTTATACAGATTGGAATTTTACACACCGTCAGAGATCGCGAAAATTATCACACGTGCAGCGTCAATATTAAAATCTGATATTAAACCAGAATCGGCAGACATGCTTTCTGGAAGGGCACGGCTAACGCCTCGAATTGCGAATAGGCTACTCAAGCGTGTGCGTGACTATGCAGATGTAAACGGCGACGGGATAATTGACACCGTTATCACAGGCGAGGCACTCGCCATGATGGAAATTGATGAAATGGGCCTTGATCCCGCAGACCGTTCTATGCTCGCTAGTATCGTTGATAATTATGGCGATAATCCTGTCGGTCTCAATACGATAGCGGCATTAACAGGTGATGAAACCAGTACAATTGAAGATTTTTATGAACCATACTTAATGCAAATCGGATTTATTGAACGAACGCCGCGTGGACGCCGAGTGACTGCGAAGGCGCGCGGTCATATAGGAAGATAGTTGCTATACTAATCGTATGAACGAAAAAAGTGACCAGCCCGCAAACGAACCTGTTGTACCTTCGTCGCACGTTACAGCAGCTCCAAATGAAATGCCGGGACACAATTTTGACCCACAAATTCGAGCACAATACGCAAACGAGCCCAAAGTAGTACACGCTGCTCGTCAGCCAGAAGCTGCTAACCTGACGGTTAGTGAGGATAACGTACGTAGACACAATGAATCAGTGAAACGATACCCACACCTTAATCTAAGCGAAGGTGAATTTATCGTTCTGGACGTCAAGCGTCATCCAATTGGCCTACTTATGCCAGTCTTTGCGACAGCTATTGGTATTCTCGCGGTAGTAGCGCTCATGATTCTATATCCAAATGACACGAGCCTTACTACTGGCATGATGCTACCTAGTTATGAAGCTGTATTTTGGCCTCTGATGATATTAATGCTACTTGTCGGAATCGGTGGTTCGATCGCAGTTTGGGTTTATCTCCAGAACCAGTTCTATATGACGAATGAGAGCGTGATTCAAGAGATTCAGCATAGCCTTTTTTCGCGTCACGAGCAGACGGTAAGTTTGGGGAGTATCGAAGATGCTAGCTTTAAGCAAAGTGGCATTTTGCAGGTCATGTTGAATTACGGTACAGTACGCTTGAGTACCGAAGGTGAAGAAACGACATATCGGTTCACATATGTAGCGAATCCACGTAACCATGTTGCGGTGCTTAATAATGCAATTGAAGCATTCAAGAATGGCCGAGCAGTCGACCCATACGAGAATTAATCGTTACGACTATCTTTAACGAAGTCGGCTTCACTCTCGAGTCTGGTGCGCAAGCTATAGCTCTTACAGGTTTCGCCTGTGCAATTCTTACCTTCGTAGCTGTAATCGGATTCTGCCTTACCAAGTTCTTTACCACTTGGGTCTTTGAACAGGTCGGGATCCACCGAAGGTAATGTTGAGGCGGATAAGGTTTTTGGGTAATGCTTGTTTGTCGGGTAGTAGACTTCCTCAAGGCTATAATAGAGCGCGTTGATCGAAATCTTACGCTGGTCGTCGCGAGCGGAAGTCTCTATGGCAGATTTTTGTGTCCAGAACACCGCACCAACTACTAATAGAAGGACGACGAGAGCAAGCAGTTCTATGACGGTAAAGCCGCGTTGTTTCATTGGTGTAATTATAGCATGTGAGCGTAAAGCCTATGGGTCTTGTGGCCTTGACACATATGCCGCATATGGCTAATTAGGGTAATACTGGCTATAATGGTAGGAGCAGTAAGAGAGGGAGAACCATAGTGGCGAAGAAGGCCGAGAAACCTGCGGTGGGAACAGACAAACCTGATCAAGAAGGTAAAGCGAAAGCGCTTGGCCTTGCAATGGACCAAATTACTAAACAGTTTGGCGATGGCTCAATCATGAAATTGGGAGAAGCAAAGAAAGTCGATGTTGAATTGCTTCCAAGCGGTGCATTAAGCTTAGACATCGCGCTTGGCGGCGGTTACCCCAAGGGGCGTATCATTGAGATCTATGGACCAGAATCCAGCGGTAAGACGACATTGACACTTCATGCGATCGCAGAGATCCAGAAGCAGGGCGGAACGGCAGCCTTTATCGATGCCGAGCACGCACTCGACCCAGCATATGCTCGTAAACTCGGTGTGGACACCGATAACCTACTAGTGAGTCAGCCAGATAATGGCGAGCAGGCACTTGAAATTGCCGAAACCCTTGTTCGTTCAAACGCGGTTGATCTTGTGGTGGTCGACTCTGTGGCTGCACTTGTCCCACAAGCCGAAATTGATGGAGACATGGGTGATAGCCACATGGGTCTTCAGGCACGACTCATGAGCCAAGCACTTCGCAAATTGACCGGAATTATCAATAAATCAAAAACGACCGTCATCTTCATTAATCAGATTCGTATGAAGATTGGTGTTATGTTCGGTAACCCTGAAACAACGACTGGTGGTAACGCGCTGAAGTTTTATGCAAGTGTCCGTCTGGACATCCGACGTATTGGTCAACTCAAAGTCGGCGAAGACATTATCGGTAACCGCACTAAGGTGAAAGTCGTTAAGAATAAGATTGCGCCGCCGTTCCGATTGGCTGAGTTCGACATTATGTATAACGAAGGAATCTCACGAACCGGTGATGTACTTGACTTAGCGGCTCTGCATGGCGTGGTCGGTAAATCAGGTGCGTGGTACGACTATAAAGACGGCAAAATTGGTCAAGGCCGTGAAGCCGTCAAAACGTACTTAAAAGATAACTCGAAAGTCCTCGCGGAAATAGAGAAAGAAGTTCGCGCGAAAGTTGCCGAGCAAGAAGGCTAGAATGCCAGCGACAACAGATGACGACTTAGTTAACGCTGTTTCGCTTGCCGATCTTCAGGCATACGTCAAACGAACCGGTGAAGAACGGGGATTCTCTGACGAGACGGCGCAGGATTCCCTGATGCTCATTCTCGAAGAGCTCGGTGAGGTAGCTAAGGCTATGCGTCCACTCCGTGGTATCAAAGTTGCAAACGATTCGCAGTATGTAGAGCTCGCGCATGAGCTTGCTGATGTGCAGCTACTCTTACTCAGTCTCAGTAATAAGCTCGGTATTAACTTGAGCGATGCGGTGATTACAAAAGAACAGCGGAACCGTCAGCGAGAATGGAAGTAGTATATAAAGTAACTGATATATCGATTCAGACGAAAAATGCTGATCGGGTGAATGTATCAGTTAATGGTAAATATCGGCTTTCGCTAGACTTGTCGCAAATTGGTGATATAGGCATCAAAGTGGGCAAGGAATATTCGCAGGAAGAACTTGCGGATATTGAGAACGAAAGTCAGTTTGGAAAATTGTACGCGCGTGCCTTAGAGTACTGCTTAATGCGGCCGCATTCTGCTCGTGAAATGCGTGACTATTTGTGGCGGAAAACCAGGACGACAAAATATAAATCGCGTGATGGCCAAATTAAAGAGCGTGAGGGAGTTACTCAAACGAATGCTGATCGAACATTCAACAGATTGGTTGACCGTGGATATATCAATGATGAGAAATTTGCTCGATTCTGGGTTGAAAATCGCAATCGAAGTAAAGGAGTGAGTCGACGCAAGCTGACCGCAGAACTCCGTACAAAAGGTGTTGATTCGTCGATTATTGAATTGGTCTTTTCAGAATCTGAGCGCAATGATGATGATGAACTGCGAAAGATGATTACTAAAAAACGATCAAAATATGAAGATGAGCAGAAACTAATTGCATACCTAGCTCGACAAGGATTCTCGTACGACGATATAAAATCTGCACTGTCCGAGGACTAGGGCCAGCGGGTCTCAGAGTTTATTGCTTCAGGCTGCACGCTGCCTGCGCGGAATGGATTTGTAAATTCTCGCGATAGATTTTTTACTGGCTCACTGGATGTTTGAGCGCTTGAGCGAACTTTTACATATGTGTCACGAACCTCAACAATCTGTGTGCGATTAATAAGCAACTCTGTATCACCGAAGCTTTTGAAGAGCGGCCGTTTTACAACGATTTGCTGTACCACAAAGCTCGACGAATCAATTGTAAAACCATGAACTTTGCCCAACTTCTTTTTTCTGTCATCGAAAACATCGAGTCCGATCAAATCGAAGTCATATTCATAGACTTGCTTTACTCTGATTACGTCGTCGAGCGCGACAAATTCATCACTACTGTCAACAATTAAGCCGAGATTCGAGAGCTCTCGGACATCAACTGGCCGAAGGAAAGATGGGTGTTGGTCGAGCATGTTTCCCTCAAGCTCATACGCAACAATTGTGAGATCACGCGGGTCAACCAGGATCTTATGAGTACGTGCTAATTCCGCACCTGTCTGCAGGCTCATCACTGGTGTTTTGAGAAGTCGTTCGTGCTGAATCAACATACGCTTAGTATATCAGTCTTATTCAACGAAAGGACTTTGCCTGCCGCTCGGTGTAGCTTGAGCTGACTCATCCGATTTTAAGCGGTTTATCGTGGCTTCGTCGAACGCACCATTAACTGCTTGATCAGATGAGGGTGCGGTTGTGGAAGATAAGCTGATGATAGAAAGCAGCATCGCAATCGCAACGAATAAGCTGCCACTTACGACTAAAAAGAACAAAATGACATGGAATCGCTTAAAGAAGGCTCCAAAGCCCTTAGTGATGCCTGAAAGATTAATATCGCTTTTCATTATCGTACGTAGACCTCTATTGAAAATGTTTGCGTATCAACCAGATTACCTTCACCCTTCGTAATCGAGACGCTTGGTACCTGGATTTTTAAGTCATTGCCTTCGATGTTCTTTAAGAAATTCATCAGATTCGTGTATGGCAACGGAGAATCGATAGAAATGGTCATGACTTTTTTTGTAACTCCACTGGGTATTGTCGTTGCGGCGGCCGCTGAGGCTGAACCTGCAGCAGCTGGAGCGGTAGGGGTAGTAGTTGTAGCTGCAGCAGTATCGTTAAATTCAAAATTAGTAATGGTAACCCCTGATTTCGCAGCAATGGCACTGATATCTCGCACCACTTCCTCTGCAAATGTCGCATTGTTGGCTACAACTGATTTAGCCTTGGTAATCGTGTCTTGTTCTGTGGATAAGCGGGATTCTATTGTTCGAAGAGTTTGGATACTTTGATCACCAGAATCGGCGTCAGCGTTCAATTTACTAATTGCTGTTGCATAGCCAGTTAGTTGATTCTGGAAGAAAAGAAATCCACCTACCGTTGCTATGATCGACAGGAGCATCAGCACGATAAGTAATGCGCGTAATTTTTTGGCTGTCATGCCGTTTTTCATGACGCAGCTCCCTTCTTGATGACGACGGAAAGCACAACTTCAATTGGGTAGGGGTCGCCAGGTGTCGGACCGGTTCCGCTGCCTCTGATAGAAACCACCTGGACGCTTGAGAAAATGTCTGTGTTGGCAGTGAGTGAGTCACGCAATTTTGATACGTCGTCAAATGTCTTGGCATTCGCGTTGAGTGACATAGCGCTTCCGAAGCTGGCTGGATCAAGCGTCAGTGTATCGATAACGACATTTTTAGGAATTGTTGCTGAAATGCCATAAATCAGTTTCGAAAAAGACGTTCGGCTATCCAAAATCGATTTTGCGGTGGCAAGGTCCGTGCGGAAAGCATCTGCACGAGTGCGTATGTCTTGAAAGGCTACAAGGCGCTGAGCGTTCTCTGCCGCCTTCGCCTCGGCATTTTGCTTAGCGGTGTTCAGAACCAGGTACACGCCACCTATAAGACCACAAAGCACAATCGCTGCACTTAAAATGATTGAAATGTAGCGCACTAGTAACACATTTGTCCTGCCTGCACGAATCTCTTGCTTATGCTCAATCGGAAGAAGATTAATCATGTCCAAATCTTCTCCGGTTCAACAGATGCGAGCCCGGCCACTGTGATATAACGAGGCCTGAATTGCTTGGCAGGTTGGGGAAGTTTTCCAAAATCAAGCTGCTGCCATGGACTGGCTACACGAGCCGGCATAAGAAGCTCGTTGGTAAAATACTCACCGATCCCAGGTACGTTCGCACCGCCGCCTACAACAAGCACCTGCTCAAGCTTACGATGATCAGCGATACGTTCGTCGTAGTACCTCATAACCTTGCGAGTTTCCGAAATAATACGCTCAAGACTAGGTGATAGTGCGCTGGTGATTTTCTGTTGACGAGCACCTGCACTCAATCCGTTCAGAATCTTTAGTTGATGGGCGTTTTCAAGGGGTACTTTTAGCTTTTTGGCAATCTCTAGAGTGAACGTATTACCGCCAACGCTAAGCGATCCGGCGATGCGGATTGATCGGTCCAAGATTGCAATATCAGTGCTCGCAGGCCCGATATCTACGATAACCGTAGGTAAGTGGCCTTCTTCAGTACTTTCGAGCAGGCGTGCCACCGCTGAGACGCTTGACTCAACCATGCATACCAGTAGGCCTGCGCTTTCAGCAATTCGGATGCATGAATCTACGACCGTCCGAGGTACGGCACACAGTAGCACAAGCAGTTGGTCTTTCGTACGCTCAATTACTTCGTAGTCGACGTATAGTGCAGCCATTGGGATCGGTATGTACTGTTCGACTTCAAGTTCAACTGCATCCTTCAAGTGTTTTTCGGACCCAACCGGCACGGTAAAGGTGCGCGTGAATGTACGTCCAGCGGGGACACCGAGAACCACATGATTGCCAGCCAGCTTGCCTACAAGACTCTTTTGGATCAACTCGGTCATATTATTTGTCAGATAGCTGTCGCCGCCATCGAGTGATTGCTGGACTTTTGCAGGATCAAGATCAATCGACCCGTAACCGGTAACGAGTCGCTTTTTCCTATCAATCGACATGATCTTCATGCCTGTCTGGCTGATGTCGAGCCCGATGATAGGCTTATCTTTGTAAAATAGTCTTGCCACCTCTTATATTGCCCACGGTTTTACGTTAGTTCTAAGTATACATGAGCACTTTGGTAAATGCCACTTACGAATCAGTCTACTTAACACTTGAAGATAGGCTGGCGATAGGTAGCATGACACTTGCAGCAATCACGCCGACCATTCCGCCCATGAACACAATCATCACTGGTTCAATAATGGCACTGATGCCTTCAATCGCAACGTCCACCTCTTCTTCATAGAAATCGGCGACTTTCACGAGTACCGTATCCGTTTGCCCAGTTTCTTCACCGACTGCCAACATCTGCGGCACAATGGCTGGGAATAACGGGTTCTTCTCGATTTCTGACGATAACGTCGAACCACTTTCAACAGCTTTCGCTGCGTCAGACAGAGCTTTTTCATAGACGACATTACCCACCGCCCGCGAGGTCACATCAAGAGCTTCAAGCACTGGAACACCAGCTCCTATCAATGCTGAGAATGTACGCGAGAATCGTGCGATCGCAACTTTCATAATGATAGTTTTTAATCCGGGGATTTTAAGCACAGTCCGGTGAAGAAGCTGCTTGCCGCTCGGCGTTTTAAGATAACGAAGTATGAAATATACTCCTGCCGCCATAAGGGGCAGAAGAATATACCAGTAGCTGATCATCAGACCGCTCAAGCCGAGCATCACTTGGGTAAGGAGTGGCAACTGGGCATCCTCACCACCTAGATCGGTAAGGATTTTACCGATTTGCGGGATCACGAAAAGCATCAGACCGAAAAACGCAAGAATTGTGATACCAACAAGTACCATTGGGTACGTCATTGCGCTTTTTATCTTTTTACGTATCGTCGCATTCTTTTCCTGCTGGTAAGCGAGTCGCTTCAGGATATCATCGAGGATACCGGCGGACTCACCGGCTTTTACCATGTTCACATACACATCGCTAAAGGTATTCGGGTGTTTGGCAAGCGCATCACCGAGCTGATCACCACCCTCGATATCTTTAATAATCGTTACTAGCATTTTTTTAAGAGCATCACTTTCGGCATGATCTCGGAGTGAGTTAAGCGCTCTGAGGAGCGGGACACCTGCGCTAACCATCGCACTCAGCTCACGTGTAAAAATAACAAGCTCGTCGCTTTTTACTTTGCCTGAGCCAAATATGCGTAATAATGATGTCGAATTGCCTTGGCCTGATTCTCGGATGCTTAGCGGCCGCAGTTGCTGCTCAGTAAGGACTTTAATGACGCCTGCACGGTCTCCAGCTTCGACAGTGCCTGATGCACGCTCGCCCCTTTGATTGATAGCAGTGTAGGTAAATGATGCCATATTACTCCTTAGTTACCCGTAACACTTCTTCTATCGTACTCTGCCCACGAAGCGCTTTTATGAGCCCGTCGGTCTGCATTGTTATCATACCCTCGCTAATCGCCTGTGTTTGTATCTGGGCACTTGTTGCATTTGAAATGATCAATTTTTCTATCGCGAGTGAGTTTCCGAGCACCTCGTAGATGCCGATTCGGCCTTTATAGCCCGTGTGACTACATTCGTCGCAGCCTTTACTCGACGCTTTCCAGAGTGTGGTGATCGTACTTTCTGACGTGCTGAGTTCGGTGTCCGTTCCGATCTTTTGATCTTTAGCTACAACCTCGAGCTGATGAATAATACCAAGCCCAGCTTCGCCGAGGTGGAAGGTTCTGCGGACTTCCTCGATATCTTGCGGAGTAGGCACGACTTTCTCGCGGCAGTTCATGCAGAGCCGACGCACAAGTCGCTGTCCTACAACTGCTCGCACAGTACTCGCAATCAAGAATGGTTCGATGCCCATATCGAGTAAACGCGGGAGTGACGTAGCAGCATTGTTGGTGTGCAGAGTACTAAAAACCAAGTGACCAGTTAAGGCTGCCTGGATGCCTAGGTTAGCAGTTTCGCCGTCACGAATCTCACCTACCATGATGATGTTCGGGTCTTGACGTAGCAAAGCTCGCAGGCCGGAGGCGAACGTCATGCCGGCCTTAGCATTGGTTTGTGTTTGATTAACCCCTGGAATCTTGTATTCAACCGGGTCTTCGATTGTCGATATGTTCACATCGGGTGTATTAAGAATATTCAAGATACTAAACAAGCTCGTGGACTTACCACTTCCGGTTGGACCAGTTATCAGGATTACGCCGTTTGGCTCCGTCAGGGCCGTATTTACGACTTCAAGTGATTTACCCCAGTAGCCGAGTGACTCCAGACTAACGGCTTCATTACTTTCGTCGAGAATACGCATAACAACTTTTTCGCCGTCGGCAATTGGCAACGTACTAACACGAAGTGCGTACTGCTTACCCGCAACTTTGATCTTAAAACGTCCGTCTTGCGGAACCCGGCGTTCATCGATCTTCAGGTTTGCCAAAATTTTGATACGGCTAATGAGTGAGCCCAAAACATTTCGCGGGAGTCGGTTAACTTCGTTTAAGACACCGTCGATACGGTAGCGAATTTGCACAAACCCCTCGCGTGGCTCGATGTGGATATCACTGGCACTTGATCGAATAGCATATTCAAGTAAAAGGTTAATTGTCTGTGCGACAGGAGAATCTTCGGATATATCTGCGTCTGCTACTTGCTGCTCGCCGTCATCCTCGCGCTGGATATCGATAACGTCGTTAAGCTGCTCATTTACATCCCCACGATAATTCTCGAGACAGGCTAAGATATTCTCACGCGTAGCAATGTAAATTTTGGTCTGTTCGCCAATTTCTTTTTGAATAAAGTCGACTGCCTGAACATCATCCGGATCGTCCATCGCCAGATGCATCGTACCGTCATCATCGATCTTAAACAGCACTGCTCGATACTGCACGGCAATCCGCTCGGGAATCTTGTTCAATACGTCGTTCGGAATATCGCGTGGCTCAATCTTCACGAATGGAATATGAGCGTATTCGGAAAATAATTGAGTTAGCTCAAGTTCTGTGATGAGCTTCGTTTGTGTCGCCATATGCTGCAGCGGACGACGGCTACGTTCGGCGGTTTTTTTGAGCTCTTCAATCTGTTCTGGAGTCGCTTTTCCCGCCCCAGTTAACAATTTTTCAATGATAGCATCAGAAATACGCATACCGCTTACGCTCTACTATACGATGAGTTATTCGAATTCACCAGAGGCCGTGTAGGATGCTATATTTTATAGAGATGACTATTACGGTACACGGTGAAGATGAGATGAAAGCGCTAGGCAAGCGCATTGGATCACAGCTTAAAGCAGGTGACTGTATTGAGTTGGTCGGTGATGTTGGTGCGGGTAAAACGACTTTCACGAAAGGCATCGCTGTCGGCATGGGTATATCGGAAACAGTACAAAGCCCGACATTCACGATTAATCGGACGTATGAGGGTTCAGCTGGCCTACGGTTAAGCCACTACGACTTCTACCGCTTAAGTGATCCTGGTATTATGGCAGACGAACTTGCCGAATCGATTGACGACAAAGAGACTGTGATTATTATCGAGTGGGGAGAAGTTGTTGCATCCATCGTACCCAAAGACCACTTACGTATCGAAATTGCCTCACCTTCAGAAGAAAGCCGTATTCTCACATTGGTGCCGAGCGGCGAACGCTCTCAGGCGCTAGCTGGAGGTGTCGCATGATTATTGGTATCGACTCATCGACATCTATTTGTCGTCTGTATTTTGCTACCGGTGGTGACATTCAGAAGATCGATTGGGATATAGGTCGCGAACTAGCAGATACGCTTATTCCGTATCTTCGCGAGCAGCTTAATACGCGTGGCATGACCTGGGAAGATATTTCGGGCATTGTTGTCTGTAAAGGGCCGGGGAGTTTTACCGGCCTTCGCATCAGTCTAACTGTTATGAACACTATCGCTGATTCAAAAGGAATTCCGATCGTTGGTGAATCAGGCGATACATGGCTAGAAAAGGCATTAAAGCGATTGGATGCTGGCGAAAACGACCAGTTGGTTATGCCTGAATATGGTCGCGAGCCTAATATAACGAAGCCGCGTAAATAGTTGCGCATCGTTTACCGAGCAGGCTACAATAGAAGCAGCTTTTACATAGTTTAAGCAATTTTGAAAATTTTGATACTATACGCGCTCTTATCCTAAATTCCCGATTCGTCATTTGAAGAACGTACAGTTTCAACAACTGGTAACTACCCCTAAAAAACGTTTCCATTCACATACTTTCCTTACATAACGAGGTTCGGGATCTCGCTAAAAGAGCGTGTAAGAAAGGACAAAGCGTATGCTAGAAGTCATCATCGCGGCAGTCGGTGTGCTTCTTGGTGCCGGCGGAAAAGTCGTGTACGACCGCCAGGCTAAGACCAATGCAGCTAATAAAATTGAGAAGGATTTAGCCAATGCTAAATCAAAAGCTGGTGACATTGTTCTAAAGGCAAAAGACGAAGCTCTCGAGATAGAGAAAGAGCGTCGCAAGGAATGGAAAAAGACAGAAGACCGTTTGGCTGATCGTGAGACTGCACTTGACCGTAAACTTGATGAGCTCGACAAGCGAGCCGAAAAACTTCGCGCTCATGAAGACGAAGTCGAGGAGCTCAAAGGTGAGGTGCGAGAAATCCGAACAAAGCAGCAAGAGAAGCTTGAAAAAATTGCTGGGCTAAAGAAGAAAGACGCTGCTGAAAAGCTCATGCAGATGACCGAGCGTGATATCAAGCACGACTTGATCGGCTTAGTAGATAAGTTGCAAAAAGATGCTATGCACGACGCCGATGAGCGGGCTGCAACAATCTTAGTAACCGCAATGGAACGAATGAGTTCCGAGGTTACGGCTGAGCGAACTGTTACAGCAATTAAGCTGACCGACGATGAGATGAAAGGTCGGATCATCGGTAAAGAAGGCCGGAACATTCAGAGCCTACAGCGCGCCACCGGCGTTGATATCTTAGTGGACGACACCCCGGGTATGGTTGTTATGAGTAGTTTCGATCCTGTACGTCGTCAAGTAGCTCGTTTGACACTTGAAATGCTGATGAAAGACGGACGTATTCATCCAGGACGCATTGAAGAGGTTGTCGCGAAAGCGCAAAAGCAGATTGAGAAAGAAATCGACCGAGCAGGTGAGGATGCGGCACGCGAAGTAGGCGTGGTGGGCATTCCAAAAGAAATGTTGCGTCTTCTCGGTGAACTAAAGTTCCGTACCAGTTACGGCCAGAATGTCCTTATGCACTCTACTGAAATGGCGCACATTGCGGGAATGATCGCCGAAGAAATCGGTGCGAATGTTCGTGTGGCAAAGATCGCAACCCTGCTTCACGACGTGGGTAAGGCAGTGACACACAAGATAGAAGGCAAGCACCACCATATTGGCGCAGAGCTGGCACGGAAGTACGGCATGACTGATGATATTGTGCACGCCATTGAAGCGCATCATGACGATATCGAGGCAACGACGCCCGAGGCGCTGGTTGTGCGAGTTGTCGACGCCGCGTCGGCTGCTCGTCCAGGTGCGCGTAATATATCTGCTGAGAACTTCTCGGAGCGTATGCGTGACCTCGAAAATATCGCAGTCAGCTTTGACGGTATCGACAAAGCATACGCCATTTCTGCTGGGCGCGAAGTACGAGTGATCGTAAAGCCTGAGCGAGTTGATGATCTTTCAAGTATTAAGCTCGCTCGTGATATTGCGAACAAAATTGAGAGTACTATGCAGTACCCAGGGACAATCAAAGTGAACGTTATTCGCGAGACGCGCGCGACAGAGTTCGCGAAGTAGTTTTTACAGGAGTAATAAACCACGATGCCGTAAATGCGGCAACACTCAGAACCGCAAGTAGTGCTGACACGATCAGCACTACTTCTTTAGAAACATCTTTTATTTCTGGCAAGAATAAGCTCAGGATCAGTGGAATAAGAGCTAAGAGCATTTGAGTAGCTAGGACCGCGCGGTGATCTAACTGGAGGCGACGTTTTTTAGAGACCTTTTGGTGTCGAGTTATGACGGGCACAGCTTTATGTACGGTGCCGTGTACGATCAAATCGCCAGCATGTAAAACTGACTTCGGCGTGCGGACGATCGCGATCACAGTTCCAATAAGCAGACCTGCCATAATAATAGCAATACACATCCATACGAGTGGCGACATTTCTATCGGTGGCAGCTCAAACACTGGAACCTTTGGCTGATCAGAACTAAAAAGCGTGTCGAGGATACCGCTCTCTATTAATCCAGGTAGTACGATCAGCAGCATCCAAAAGTACTGCGTAACAACCGAAAAATAGCCGATTGCTACAAGTATTCGCGCTAGGTAGCTTCGCATATGCCGAACTTTCATCAGAATAATCATATCAAATGATACGCCCGCATAGGTGCGGGCGTATCAGGGTGACTAGATTTTACTCTTAAATATTGACTATTCGTCGAAGCTAAAGCCAATACCAAAGTTATTGCTTTCGTCACCGTCGCGGCTTGCACCCATTACGCTACCAGTAACAGTTTCAAGGTAATCTGTGGTTGCAAGGTTACCGCCAAGACTGCTTGAGTCGTTGCCATCGGTTGTTTGACCATTTAAGCCCGCACTCACATTTTCGAGTGTGTCGGTTGTAGTAACACCGGTGTGAAGTGCTTGCGACTCGTCACCATCCCAATTTTCGGCGTTGACCGCAGTAGACAGATTTTCAAGGTCGTCTGTTGCTTCGATAGTCGTACCGAGCTGTTGCCACTCGTCACCGTCTTTATTCATGGCATTTACACCAAGACCAAGGTTCTCCAGGTCATCTTCACTCGCCAGGCGTACGCCAAGACTGCTTGACTCATCGCCATCGGTTGAGCTCAGGCCGGTACCAAGATTGAGATTGTCTAGTGCGCTCGCTGACATACCTACTGTCATTACGGCTACTGTTGCTGCTGCGGCTGCGAGTCCGGCAATCGTAAATTTCTTCTTTGTGTCAGTTGCTGTAGTGAATGTACTCATTACATTGCTCCTTTCGCATTAGGTAGGGTATCTTCCCTAATATCCACTGTAGCTACATTGCCCAACATCCTCCGTGACATATCTAACATAGTGTTATAACCCTTATCAAAGACACTATCAGCGTATAATAGTAGGTAATGTATGAGTTTCCTGTCGTCTATGTAGACATCGAAACGACTGGGGGTAGTGCGCGCTCGAGTCGTGTGCTCGAAGTCGCTGCGATTCGGGTTGAGCCGGATGGTTCGAGCCGGGAATTTTCAACGCTAGTTGATCCTGAAACATACATACCGTCCAATATAACGCGTATCACTGGTATTACCTCAGGTGATATAAAAGGCGCACCAAGGTTCAATGATATCGCGGACGAATTAAGTGACATTTTGAACGGAGCAGTTTTCATTGCGCACAACGTGCGATTCGATTACTCGTTCTTAAAAATGGAATTTGCTCAACTTGGCATGACGTTTTCGCCAAAATTATTGTGCACCGTACGTTTGAGCCGAGCATTGTATCGCCTTGAGCACGGGCACAGTTTGGCTAAGTTGATCGAACGACATGATATACCAGTACTCGATCGTCACCGCGCGCTAGCGGACGCGCATGCCATTAAATACTTCGCTGAGCTAGCTTTTGATCAACATGGTAAAGAATTATTTAATCAAATGGTTGAAAGACAACTTCGCACCCAGTATCTCCCTCCGAATTTAGATGTCGAAGAGCTCGAATCAATCGGCAATGTTCCTGGTGTATATATATTCAAGGATGAAGTAGGCCAACCGATGTATGTCGGCAAAAGCGTTACATTGAAAAATCGCATATTATCGCACTTTCGCGACACGTCGGCTCGTGAAGTAAAAATTTCTGGAACCGTACATCACGTAGAAACAATTCCTACTGGCAGTGAGCTCGCTGCATTAGTACTTGAGTCAAAGTTAGTCAAAGAACTTCAACCACTGTTTAACCGCCAGCTCAGACGTATCTCACGCTACGCGTTGCTTATGAAGGACAAGGTAGATGGCTACGCGACACTCAAAGTACAGTCGGGGCAAATTGATCTCAATACTGACCTAGCCCGAGTATATGGAGTATACCCAACTCGAACCAAGGCAAAGTCACGCATTTTGGAGCTCACGCGTACCTTTGAACTTTGCCCAATATTAATGGGTATAGAAAAAGGTAATGGTGCGTGCTTTTCGTATAGCCTTGGTCGTTGCCGCGGAGCATGTGTCGGCGAAGAATCTCCAGAATTATATAATCGCCGCTTTGAGCTGGCGCTCGAGCATCATAAGATCGCAGCCTGGCCATATAATTCAGCAATAGCCGTGCCAGTAAATGCGGCGGGTGAGCAGGTAATTATTGATAACTGGATTATTCGGGGCTATATAAATGGTGACGGTGACCAGATATATGATTCATCAGAACCAACATTCGATGTCGATGAGTATAAAATCATTAAGCGGTTCCTTCGCGAGAATGCTCAGCGAGTCGTTGGTTATGGCTCAGTCTAGCAGTACCTTCGCAGATGCGTATCGCGGTGTTGATTTTCGCACACATCCCGAAAAATACCGAATCGGCCGTGGTGAAATGGGTGTGCTGACTGCTGAACCCTATAAAAGTGAAATTTTGCCACACTGGAAATTTGCAACACCAGAAAAAGCGAAAATTTCCGCAGAAAAAATCTATTCTATGTTTCAAAATTACTCTAACCATGGCGATTTCGTGGGCATGGATATGGCGCGTAAGTTCCTGCAAATGGGCTACACAAGGTCACGGCGATACGCAAACCACAAGGGTGGCAAGAAGTACGACGGCCCAGTACCTGCAGATAAGAAAGGCATCAGTGGTGCACATGGTCGCAAAGAGCTTCCGCGAAGCAAGGAAGACCCCGTAAAGGCCGAATCGGCCCGCATATTTTATGGGTATTACGTCAAGGTAAAAGAAGATTCTGAATATAAGCAGAGAATGGCCGAGCACAAGGAGAAATATGAGTAGCTACATAGAACGAGCTAAGCGGGGGAAAGGGTTCAGCTATACGCTGAGAGGTAAGAAGGTAGATAAGTCAACCGTGTCACGAGTGGCTGGTTTGGCGATTCCTCCGGCATGGACAGATGTGCAAATTTCTGTGAACGAAAAAGCAAAAGTGCAAGCAACAGGATATGACGCTAACGGTCGCAAGCAGTACATTTATAGTGCGGCTCATACGGCAAAACAGGAGGCTGCCAAATTCGATCGCATTACCAGATTTGCCGAAAACTTGCCCATGCTTCGTAGGCAAGTTAAGAAAGATTTGAAACGGTGGCGGTTCGATAAACGCAAAGTCACGGCTGCGGCAGTGACGCTCATGGATCAAGAGTACTTTAGGGTTGGTAATAACTCGTACGCCCGATCCAACAAGACATACGGGCTAACGACACTTCGCTCAAAACACCTGACAGTTGAACGAGGTAAGGCAATTTTTGATTTTGTGGGGAAAAGCGGCCAAGAACATCACAAAGTAATTAGTGACGAGCAGATTGCAGGTATCGTTAAGAAGCTTGATGACATGCCCGGCTACGAATTGTTCCGCTATTACGACAAAAAAGGGAAGTTACACAACCTTACGTCCAGCGATGTGAACGAATATATCAAGCACATCATGGGTGATGATTATTCTGCCAAAGATTTTCGCACATGGGGCGGCACACTACTTGCGGCTGTAGAGTTAGCGCGTGAAACCCGCGCTGAAACCAAGTCTGCTCGCAAAAAGGCCATGACGGATTGTATTAAGCGGGTAGCAAAAAAACTTGGCAACACACCAGCTATCGCCAAGAGTAGTTACATCGATCCAAGAATATTCGAGACCTACGAAAGTTCCGACGGTATTTCGGAGGTGTACGAGACGGTAAAGAACATGAAACCGCCGAAATATATCTCAAAAGATGAGACGCTCGCGATGAAATTGTTGGCTAAGTAGCCCAACTGTAACTAACCTTACAGCCAACCAACACAATTACTTCTAAAGTAGGTAAAGTACCTAACTAATAGGAGGATCTATGGCTGAATCACTGAATGGCAAGACTATCGCTTTACTGGCGACCGACGGATTTGAAGACGACGAATTGACGAAACCTCTTGAGGGCGTGCGCGAAGCCGGCGCAATCGTTACGATCATCTCAAATGACAAAGATACGATTGAGGGCAAGAACGGTACTGAAATTAGCGTCGATAAATCGGTTGACGAGGTTACCGCAGACGAGTTCGATGGCCTATTGCTACCCGGTGGCGTACACAACCCGGATGTCATGCGTACTGTACCCGAAGCCGTTACATTCGTACGTAATTTCTTTGAACTGCACAAACCTGTGGCGGCAATCTGCCATGCGCCGTGGCTTTTAATCGAAGCTGACGTGGTTCGTGACCGTAAAGTCACCTCGTGGCCAAGCCTCAAGACCGATCTTACGAATGCCGGCGCCAACTGGGTAGATGAAAAGGTCGTGACCGATCAAGGCCTGGTGACTAGCCGAAAGCCAGATGATATTCCGGCGTTCACTGCTAAAGCGATCGAAGAATTCGCAGAAGGCGAACACGACGAACAAACCGCGTAAAATGGCAAAGACGAAACGCGAACGACCGGTCCACTACGCCAGCCACTACGATTTGGATGTAACCAGCGGAGATGTCGATATGTTCCGCTGGTTCCTGTTGTGTTACTTATTCGGAAAGCCATTGCAGTCTACGGTTGCCGTTGCGACATGGCGGTTATTCATCGAAGCTAATCTCGATACTCCATGGTCAATCCAAGATGCCAGCCGTCGCATGTTGGTCGGCCTGCTATACGAAGGTAAGTACACGCGCTATGCAGACAGCACCGCCCGCGGACTGCAGGAATGCATGCGCCAATTGATACGTGATTACGACGGCTCGCTGATGCTAATGTACGAATATAGCGAAAGCGAAGAGCAATTCAGTAAGCGATTGCAGAAGCTATTTGGCGTAGGGCCGAAAGTGACAGAGATTTTTATGCGCGAGACAGAAGAGCTTTTCGCGAGGCGAGTGGAGTAATTAGACGGTTCACCCTAGCAGCAGGCGAATCTTTTTTGGAGCTATACGAAGATCTTGGACTACCTTGCTCCATGTATCGTCTACCTCATCCAGTATTTCAGAGTAAGCTTTTCGCAAGTCGGGATTCCAGTCTATTATTTGCTCGGAACTCAGCTGTGCGGCTATGATGATTTGATCGAGCGGACGATTGTTTCGTAAAGATCTTTATCGATAGAACTAGATGGATAAAGCGCCAGATGTGCTTCGATACGCATGCCGTTCTTTTCGTAAATATACGTGCGGCCTTGCCATTCACTATCGCGAAGCAAGCCACCGTATGCTTGAGCCTCGGCAGCATGCTTGAGTACGTAGAATTTTGTGCCAACTGTACCGTCATCAAACGTGAACGATTCCGATGACACTTCCTGATGATTCGCAGGGTTGAATGCTTGCGAGGGCTGTACGAAGCGGATAAAGAAATGCTCGGTCAGGCCGTTCCATGCTGGAATACCATTGCGATCAACAATCGGCTGCGCATTCGCATCGTACACAAGTGAGTTCAGCTGCTCGGGCCGAGCGAACATTATAGCCTGGAAGCTACCGGTATCTGCTATCGATGCTTTCCAGCCGTTCGGAACTTTGACAGTGAAAGCGTTCGCAACCGTTTCTTCTACTCCCTCATATGCTTCTGCCGGTTCTGCCTGGGTTTGCTGGGTCGTTTCAACCGACTGATCAGGCACCACTTGAGCCTCGGGCGCGGATGAGGTTCGGCTGAATAGTATCAAGTATAAGACTGCGCCAACAATAACGATATCGAACAGGATGAATGAGATGATCAGCTTCTTTTTACCAGTGTAACCAGCCATACATTTAGTGTACGCCAAATAAATAACACCCGGTTACTTCCGGGTGTTATTTACTAGAACGCCTGGGTGATAATCCAGATCGCGGCGGCTGTTTCTATAAAAAACAGTCCGAGCCCGACAGGCGAACCCCAGCTGAACCAGCTGCCCCATGAGCGCCAGTTCTTATGGCTAAGCTCGTACCAATCCATGTGGTGCTTCGCTTGTTCTTCCTTTGTCATTTTTGACATCTTAGAACTCCTACTAATTGTTAATAAAAGTCCCCAAGATTTAAGGCAGTGCCGGTAACGAGTTGTTCCCTGGGGCGGGCCTCGCTGTTGAGTACGGACTTATGTGCTGTATAGCAGTATACTATATGTATGAAATTACTCGGCTTACGAACACTAATCTATCCTTCTGACAACTTAGAAGAAGATGTGAAGTGGTGGACTGGTGTACTTGGGTTTGGTCCATACTTCAACGAATCCTTCTATGTAGGGTTCGAAGTTGGTGGCTATGAGCTTGGGCTCGACCCTAACGCAAATATGGCTGACGGCCCGCGCACTTACTTTGGCGTAGAAAACGTGCAGCAAGCAGTTGACGAGCTGCTACAGAACGGTTGCGCTCTCCATGAGCCAGTTACAAATACTGGCGGCGGCGTGATCGTTGCGACAGTAGAAAAGCCGAACGGGCAATTGCTTGGACTGATTGATAATCCTCATTTTGGAAAAAGTTGATATGCCAACCAAAGTAGCATCACAGCCAGTGGAATTCGAAGCAAAACTATACACTTTGAAAGATTGGGTAATTTTGCCGGTTCCGAAAGGCGAAAGCCTAAAAATTGGCGCACGCGGGCAGATAAGTGTAACGGGCACTCTAAACGGCCATGAATTTTCCACCGTTCTTGAGCCAGATGGTCGCTGGAGTCATTGGATGCGCGTAACAAATGACATGCAGGGTAGGGCAGGAGTTGGGTCAGGCGATGTTGTACGAGTTATGATAACAAAAAGTGATATCTGGCCAGAACCTACAGTACCAAAAGAATTGAGTACGGCACTCAAAACCGCTCCGCAGAAGGTACAGGAAAAATGGAAAGACATTACACCAATGGCTCGCTGGGAATGGATTCGCTGGATGAATGCCACGCATAGCGAAGATACTAAAGCGGTCCGGCTTGAAAAGACAATCTCGAAGCTAAATGGCAAGCACCGTCGGCCGTGCTGTTTTAACCTTGCTGCCTGCACCGAGCCATACCTGATGAAAAGTGGACGACTCATGGAAGTAGAACAAACCAAATGAGCTTTGCTGACCAGCTAAGAGTAGGTGGTCATAGAAATTCGCTAGGCGATGCAGTTAAAGTATTAGAAGCTGTTCTTACAGACCAAAGTAGACTTGATGAGCTATATGCATGTATTTCACATGAAGACGCGTGGGTACGTATGCGTGCAATTGATACGTTCGAGAAAGTTGGCAGGGAGCACCCTGGCTGGCTCGAGCCGTACATTGATGACCTGCTTAATGAGGTGTCTAAAGTTGATCAACCTTCAATTCAGTGGCATTTAGCAGAAATTTTTTGCGAAGTACGGCTTAGTGATACGCAGCGTAGCAAAGCGATAGATTTACTAAAGACAAATATTGCCACTGTTAATGTTGATTGGATCGTAGCTGCTAACACCATGACCGCACTTGTGCATTTTGTTAAAACCGGCCACATATCACCAAGTGAGGCAATACGATTACTTGAAGTACAACAAGATCACCACTCAAATGCTGTTAAAAAACGAGCAGCAAAACTGCTTAACCAAATTAGTGAGCTGTAATTGGCTCAATTGCCCGTAAGACCGCTCTCGATTCAATACGAGATTTATTAAGCCCATCGTTGGCATAGTAACTTTGCTCAGGGTTTTCCCCGATAACCTTCGGAAGTGCGGCCCACTCTTTGGCTAGATTTGCGGCGAAATCTTCTTTGCTTAACTCTTGGTTGACGTATTCTATTGAACCACGTCGTTCAAGTAGTGCAATCGCCATGGCATCTTGTGTTTGCTCATCGAATTTTTGATTCATATCTAAGTTAAGCTGCGTAACCAAACCTTGCAATGTGCCGCTGATAATTTGGTAGCGACCGACAGCACTACTCGGGCTGCCCGTAGCAACATATTCCTTTTGCCACCGCATAACCGCACTGATCGACATATCCGTAAACTTGATCTCTGTATTACGTGGATTTCCGTAGTACGCATTGTAATTGCCATTGCTTTCTCCCTTCCCTATCAGGTTAAGAAGGGGAGTATATGATTTGGGATTGACGCTAAGTCGTTGGTTGCCCATATATCCAGCATAGGCAAATGCGGCACTTAAAAAAAGGACAATTAACACAGTGAGCTTGAACTTATTACGTTTCTGCCACCGCTTAAAGTATCTAAGTCGTTTTTGTATGAATTTAGTACGCACTTTTCCTATTATATATAGCAATACTCGCTATTCTCCATTGCCAAGAAAAAATCTGCCCAGAAGGACAGATTTTTTCTTGGTCGCTCAAAGGCGAATAACATTGAACCATATTTTGCGGGTATACTTAACACCTTAAATGAGACATGGGACACAGTGAAGTATGAGAAAGATACTGCACCAGTGGTCGCAACGATTGACGACAGTGAGTCCGCTAATCAGATAAGCGGCAAGATATACACTTACTAACTATCATTAACCAGCTTGCGTTTGAACCAGTTATCTTATGTAAGCACTTGCAAAACATAAGCAAAAAGAGTATAATTAAAGGTGAGAACGATTGCATCAGGGTGCGATGCAGCGACCAGTAAGACACTAGTCTTGGTCACCCATATATAAATCTAACGAGCCGAACAAAACATCGGCTGGGGTTGTATATGGGTGTAGCCCAATCTACTCTGGTTGAGCAGGGTCAAACGTTAGCGATGCTTATGAAGTTATTGCAAGACGCTGACGAAGACGGGAGTCTTGCTCAACTGAACGAAACAACAGTATCAGACAACAACGGTGGACGCATAACACTTTAGGAAGTGGTCCTTTAGGCTACGGGCGTAATAGTGTCAGTAGGCTGTTGGATTGCTTCTTAACCCAGCTCCAAGCCTTTGCTCGGCGTGTTTCTTTTAGAACAACGGTCAGGCTATTTGAGTAAAATGTGTTACCTAGATAGTCGCTCACATAACCTATGATTTTTACTTTGCTGTAGAGCTTGGGTTTCTCAATGCCCTTAGTTATCTTCTTATAATCCGTCCAGAAGTTACATGTCTCATCGGGTTGTAGCTTGTAAGGCACAGTTACTGTTCCAAAAGGCTGGTTAATATAGCGACCACCGCTCCTGCGACCAATCTTGAGCCCAACAGAAACTACGGTAAATTCTTTTGCTCCTACATTGGCAACACTGAATGTAAGCTGGTCTTTATCAAACTTCGGTTTTGTCGTGCCAGGCTGGGGCCAAGCCAAAATACTCTTGGCAATCTGCAATCGGACTGTGTGACGATCCTTCCTAAAGGTATGCCTAAGCGTAAGGTATGAAATTAGAACACCGCCGATTGCACCTACCAAACCAGTAGCTGCCGCAATAATCTGAATTGTCTCTGACATAATGCTCTTATTGTTGCATAGTATCGTGCTATTTAACAGGGACAGGTGTCGCACAATAAACGTTGTCGGTCATAGTCTAACAGGGGTAGACTATGATTTTTAGCGACATAGGTGCTTGTCAAGTGGTTGTGTTATTTTCGGCGACCCCTGTTAAAAAACATATTATACAATGACGAAGAATTTGAATCGTAATTACTCTTTTGTGTTAGATAAAGCTACGCCAAGCACTGCCTGAAATACTTCGCTTAGCGTATCACGGATCGCTTGCTCGTCTGTTTCGGTGTATCGCTCTGGGTCTTGCTCAACTTCAAATTGGCTAACCGTGTAAGTATCATTGTCTGCTGGCTGTAAAGTAAAGCGAAACAGCTCCATGCCAGTCCAGCTACGGTGAAGATGTACAGTGTCATCTTCCATATAGACGTTCCACTTGTCTTCCATTTCGTGAGCCAAATGACCAAGCTGTAAACGCTTGTATGCTTCTTGGTCGAGCTTCCAATTTACAGCTATTGTCTTAGGTGTGTTGATTGGCTTAAACTGCTGCCTTTGCTCCTCAGTAGGCACGAAGGGTGTTGTAGGTGCTGGGCCTGGTGAGCCAACATTACTCCATGATTTCAGTACAGCCTTATCTTCATCTGTTAATGGTTCTTGCGGTTGGTTGTCGTCAGCCATCGGGTTCTCCTTATTTACTAATTGTACTCGCTTATCATCTTTATCTTCGGCGAATCGTGTTCTAATAATTCCAAAGGTTTTAATAGCAGTCAGTTGCTCCGCTAATTTTACTATATCACTATAATCATAAAGCTGCTCAAGCCACTCTTGCGGTATGCCAGCTAAACCGTAATATGCACCTGCGAGCTGACCGTAAACAGCACCAATCGTATCTGAATCACCTCCTAAGTTAACTGCTTTGAGTGCACCGTCTTTGAAGTTGTCAGTAGTCATGAACGCCCAGACAGCTACTTCCAACGTGTCCAGTATATAGCCCGTAGGCTTTAACTCATCTGCCGTCTTTTTGTTCGCTTGATTGACGACTGTAATTAGCTGCGTATCTTGCGTTGCCGTCGTGTGGATTTGCAACACTTCATCTTTGTTAGTTGCACTCACAGCGTTAAAAAGCAAACCAGCGAATAGAGCTGTTGCTTCTTCGGCAAGAGTAGAATAGTGAGTTTCTCTACCACTAATAGCAGCAAGTTGCATAGTACGCTTTAGACTATTATTTGCTGCCGTTGAAGCAATCACAACTGGTGCAAGTCGCATAATACAACCATTCCCAGCCGATTCAGTTCGTTGTTCGCCACTAGCAACTTCGGGTTGAGCTTTATAGTGACCTATTGCCGAAGACACCTGATTGCCAATGTCAAAACATACGCCTGTTGAACTTCTATAGCCATTAACTTGCCAATCAGCATACCGATCCATGACGTCATACGAATCATAGCCTTGTTTCGCAAGAATACTATCAGCTAAACATAGAGCCATTGACGTATCGTCAGTCCAATAACCGAGGGATAAATTAAAAGGTCCACCTTCAGCAAGCGTTTCTAACGGCGTAAAAGTGCCTCGCTGTTTGAACTCTAAAGGCATACCGAGCGTATCACCAATCGCCAAGCCCAAGAACATACCTATTTGTTTGTCTTCAATCATAGATAAATTATAGCCTACCTCTTGGCAAAGTAGGCTATCACCAAACTTATAGATTTACAAAAACCACAATATTTTCTGACGCCAATTTTCTTGAAATTGCAGCAAACGCAACTAGTTAAATAGCTCGACTGTCAGAAAACTAAAAACCACTTTGTTCTGGTTGTCTTTAGCGACAGCCATTTTTTCGGCGAATACTTCTTCGCTATTAAGGTAGCGGTAGAATGTATCACGGCTAATTCCTGCATACCTACATGCGTCTGTAATGTTGGCGTTGTGTTGTATTGCGTCTGCGAGCTTAATCATGATTCTATAATTGACTTTTGGTGGTCTGCCTACTGCCCTGTGTGCAGCCATATAAACTCCTGTTTCATTAGCGTTATCCCTATACTAATTATCTCAAATGGGACATTCTTCAACTTCTGTGCAGGAAGCTGTCCTAGACGCTCCTATTGCGCTCCAGAGGGTAGTCTCGTTCATCTTTTGCTTGAACTAAATTGTTAGTAACCGCCCCCAAATTTCTTGCCGAAATATCGTTGTAAAGAAAACTGATAATACCTCTGAACTTTAGTCTGTTTTCCCTAGTACAGTACAATTAGATTATGGAGAACGACCAAGAAGAACAGGTAGATATAACCAAGCTGAAATATGCTCTTTATGTTCGCAAGTCTACTGACGATAAGGAACGCCAACAACGCTCTACGGATGACCAAATTGCCGAGTGTGAAGAATTGGCTGCAAAACTTGGAATACGATTAGCCAAGCCCTATTACGAAGATAAGGCTTCGGCAAAAATACCCGACAATCCTAAGAGGGATCGTTTCAAGGACATGCTACATGACCTACAAGCAGGAAAAGTGAACGGCATTATAGCCTGGCACCCAGACCGTTTGGCACGAAATATGCAGGACGGTGGCAAAATCTTTGGTCTGATTGACGACAAGTACATTCAAGACCTCAAGTTCTGTACTCATTACTTCACTAATGATGCCAGTGGCAAGATGTTACTTGGCATATCATTCACGCTATCTACTTATTACTCTGCAAACCTATCCCAAAACGTAAAACGTGGTCATAAACGAGCATTGAAAGAGGGTAAATCATCAGGTACGCCCAAGCATGGCTATATTCGTACTGATGAAGGCATCTATGTTCCTGACGGTAAAAACTACGACCTTGTTGTAGAAGCATGGCAACTACGAAAGAACGGAACGGGCTTACGAGAAATAGCGGAATACATGAATGAGCAAGGTTATGGTCGTGTTATTAAGAGTACGAAATCCAAGAAGTTCGGTGAAAAAATATCCATGACGTTCCAGATTTTGAGTGATATATTCAAAGACCCGTTTTATTACGGCGTTCTTATCCAGACCAAGAAAAATGTTTCGCTGCTGGACGCATACGATTTTAAGCCAGCAGTAAGTGAAGAAGACTTCAATGAAGTCCAACGCATTAACAGGGCTTCTGTATCACCGCTAGTGACTAATAGAAGGAAAACATACTACCCGTTGCGAGGGCTGATTAAATGTTCGTTCTGTGGTCTGGGTATGGGTCCTGCTGCTTCAAAAGCTAGAGCTGGTAAACGCTATTTATATTATCGTTGCAACAGTGATAGTTGCCCCCGCAAAAAGAAGTCTATACGAGCAATCGAGATATTTAATTTCATATACAAACTCTTGGAAAACGGAGTAGAGCTAACAGAAAAAGACTATCAGTATTATCACGACAACTTGACGGTTCAAGCAGACAAGAGACGGCTAGAACTTAGAACTGAAATAAACAGTAAAGAGGGTGCATTAAAGGCAACCAATCGAAGAATTAAAACAATTGGGCTAAAGCTCATTGACTACAAGCAAGACAGCCCTGTTTGGAAAGTGAATAATGAGCAGCTCAATAAATTAGAAGAAGAACGTAAAGACCTAGAGCAACAAATTAAAGACTCACGAGATACATTAAATGATCCAGAGGAAGAGCTACTAAGCATCGAACAATTTTTGAACCTAGCTAAAAACGCTGGTTCTAAGGTGAAAGCAGCCAACGAAGTTACTAAAGACCATATTTGCCGAATAATTTTTTTGAACCTAGTCGTAGACGAGCAAAAAGTAGTGTCCTACCAGATGACAAAAGCCTTCTCCAAATTGGAAAAGGCTCAAAGTGTCTTGAATGGTCGGGGTGAAAGGACTCGAACCTTCGACCTCACGGTCCCAAACCGCGCGCGCTAGCCAACTGCGCCACACCCCGAAGTGTGAAATGGGAATACCTGGATGATTATAGCCCAAACTCACCCCTATTACCAGTGGTACAATAAGTATATGAAGCAACCTCCATATGATGCACCAGATTTTACACTCCCTGACCCAGATGGCAAAACAGTTTCGCTACGCGATTTTGCGGGCAAGTGGCTAGTGCTATATTTTTACCCAAAGGACGATACGCCAGGTTGTACGATTGAAGCATGTAGCCTGCGAGATGCGCACACTGACATAACTTCTTTAGGTGCTCATGTGGTTGGTATAAGTAAAGATGATGCGCCATCGCATGCCAAATTTCGCGCAAAACACTCATTGAACTTCACGTTGCTAAGCGACGCTGAAGGCAAGACGATCGAGGCGTATGGGTGCTGGGGGAAGAAAATGTTTGGACGCGAGGGCATTTTACGGCGTACATTCCTAATTGATCCGTCGGGTACGGTCGTAAAAGTTTGGGGAAGGGTGATTCCTGAAGGTCATGGTGGACAGATTGTCGCTGAGCTGAAAAAGCATCAGACCTAACGTGGTCGCGTGAGTGCGATACGTCGCGCTTCGGTAGCAAAACGATCTTCTATGACTGTTGGCGTAAAATCACCAAATTTCTTAGTGGCTGCTTTTTCGATCAACCAATCTGCAATTGCAGGGTTCTTTGGGAGTAAGGATCCGTGCATATAGCTGCCGATGACATTGCGAACACGTGCGCCCTCGAATTCATCCTTGCCGTTATTTCCAGCACCCTTAATAACTTTGCCGAGTGGCTGCACATCACTTGAAAGATACGTGAGTCCACTATGGTTTTCGTACCCGATGATATCGCCGAACTCATCGCTATGCGCTACGATATTGCCGATCATACGCTCGGGTCCTCCGTGCGTTTCAAGATTGAAAACGCCGATACCCTTAATTTCATGGCCGTCTTTGGTGCGGAAGAAATTGCCGAACATCTGATAGAGGCCACAAATGACAAGCATTGGGGTATCAGCTTGCACTAGTTCGTGAAGTTTTGGCGCTACTTTAATTAAATCTGCTTGAATCTTATCCTGGCCAGCGTCTTGACCACCGCCACCAATAACGATGTCGATATCGGTATCGGTAGGCAGGGCGTCACCCGGATTGTATTCGTGGAGCACTGGCTCATATCCGTGCCACTGCGCCCGGCGCATGACGGTTAACACATTACCCCAGTCACCATATATATTCATATCCTTAGGGTATAGCTGGACGATATTAAGCTTAGGCTTCATGAGACTACCTCGACATTTGTAATTTTTGCGAGTTGACGCCGCAGTGCAAGCATGGCCGTGTAACTGCAGTAGATGCGCTTTGGCTGTGATTCATTAGACTTTATGAAATCCTGGAGTGCTTTTGCCAGATTAGTTTCAACAGTTTTAACCTCCACTTCGTCATATTGTAGACGAAGTGCCATATCATATGCCCGAACACCAGAAACATGCGAGATACCTGGCGTGAGTGATTCAAAATCTACATCCCACAACCAGCTCATATCACGACCATCGGCATAGTTATCGTTTATCGCAATCATTGTTGCATAACCGTCAGGGTTGAATGATGATAACCCAAGACGAAAGCCGCCGGGATTCTTGACCAAGACTAGTTCGAGCGGTTGCCCACCTACAGTTAACTTTTCTCCCCGACCGAACGCGGGAGTGATTGATTCGAGCGTGCTAACAAGCCTAGCTGTGTCTGCCTGGTCGCCGAGTATAGCCTTAACTAAGCAGACAGCAGCAACGGAATTAAAAATGTTGTAGATACCTTCAAGTTTGACGGTTGCAGTGTGTTTTTTTGAATCAAGCGAGAATACTGCCGTATGGTCAATTGCTTCCTCTAGTACGGCAAGTGCCTTGGGCGGTCTGGCAGTCTGTGATGAAGCTCCGCGCATGTCGTCGTCACTCGGGAACTTGCTTCGCAAAGCTTCATCAAGGCCAAAATAGAGGACTTTGTCATTAGGTAGCTCACGTGAAACTGCGAGGAGTCGCGGATCTTCACGATTTATTACAATCTTGTCGGATGTTTCTTCCGCAATGGTGCGTAGCATACGGGCTGTCGCATCAATTTCTCCGAATCGATCTAACTGATCCCTCATGACGTTGAGCAATAGGCTGTAGCGCGGCTTTACGCTTCGAACGAAATGAACAGCATGTGCCTCATCAAGCTCTAAGACTGCGATATCCGCGTGCAATTTTCCGTTCATGTCAATATCGCCGAGTAACGCGGCTGCGACGCCGCGCGTAAAATTGCTACCTGTGCGGTTTGTAAATACTTTGAGACCTTGAGATTCGAGTAGCTCTACGACCATTTTGGTTGTTGTCGTTTTTCCATTCGTACCGCTAATGAGAACGACACCTTTCGGCAGACGAGAGAGGCATGTGCTGATGAAATCTTTATCGATCGTTTCAACGAATAATCCCGGCAGAGCGGAGCCTCCGCCCCTGATTTTCGCAACTTCTTTGACAGCCTTTCCGAGCAATGTCGTGAGTTGAAGTGGCGGTTTAGGCATATCCACCATTATACCGTAAGTGGTAGCGGGAAAGTACGGTACAATATGAGTATGATTATCGTGTGGGCGCTCTCGTGGTGGTATAGCGCAGGCTGGAAAGCACGTGTAGTGAGTCTACGCGAGAGACTTGCCGCTAGCTACGATTACTTTTCGATCGACTTGTTGCTTCGAACGTTATTCAGTCCATTTAGACAAATTTCCGCTGGGAAAGTAAGCGGTCCGATTGGGTTGCAGCTACGTGCATTTGTGGACCGATTGATATCTCGTATTATTGGTTCGATCGTGCGCATTATTCTGATTTTCGTAGGTGCAGTATGGCTTGCCCTACAGGCATTGATTGGAGCGTTGCTACTCGTTATCTGGCCATTATTACCGTTCGCACCTCTAGTAGGTTTTATTATGATGCTATCTGGCTGGGTACCTGTATGGATGTGACATTCGAATACACTCACCCTAGGATCGCGAAGTCACGGATTGGCAAGTTGTTGACCGGCCTGAATGAGCGGCTATTGATCGTACTTATCCTTGTCTTTAGCGTAAGCGGCATCGCGCTCATCGTGCTCGGTGTGCCAATTGGTTGGCTCATGCTAGGATTGGCAGCTTGGCCGTATGGGATAGTGGCGTGGTTCCGAGGAGAGCTTAAACGTGTTCCTGTCGAGACATCTCCTAGATCTATTGCGGGTGTACTCGACTCAGATATAGCTTCGTGTTTGCCAAAAAACCCTTCGCCAAAAGATATCGCGTCGGCTGTGATGCAAACCCAGGCCGGACTATTCTACGCTGTTCGGTTTGGTATCACACCGAATTTCCTGTTAGAAATAGCATCACCTGAGCAGTCGCACACGACTGAGGTGTGGGATGATACTCTCGAATTATTTGAGGAGTTAGATCAAGGCAGCGTAACGGCTGGCATGCTGATCTACGCTATTATCAAACAGTTCCCAGAACATGCTGCTTTACTTGCGCATAATCACTTGGAGCTTGATGATCTTAAGCAAGGAATCGTATGGCAGTTGCATCTAGGCATGTTGGTTGAAAAGCATAGTGCGCCTGGACGTACTGGCGGGATTGGAAGAGATTGGTCATTCGGATACACGCCGCTTCTTAACAGGTTCGGCCAAAATATCAGCCAGCAGATCGCCGCTGGAGGATTATTGAATGTTGAACTGGAATCGCATAAGGATTCGCTCGACCAGTTGATTGATACGTTTTCAAGTGAAGGACGCCAGAACGCTGTGCTAGTGGGCGAGACGGGAGTCGGTAAGACAACTGTTGTGCACGCTTTCGCGGAGCGACTACTTGATGCATCGTCTAAATTACCTGGCAGTCTGAAATTCCGCCAAGTCGTTATGCTTGATTCTGCGGCATTGCTGTCGGCGGCGCCTGGGAAAGGCGAACTTGAAGATTTAATTATGCGCATATTTAGCGAAGCATTTTCGGCAAAGAATATTATATTGTGCTTAGACGACGCGCAGTTATTCTTTGAGGAAGGTATTGGCTCAGTCGATCTTGCAAACGTTTTGCAGCCCATTATTGATGCTGGTCGGCTACGATTGATTTTGACAATGGATGAGCAGCGGTTTTTGCAGATAAGCCGACGTAATCCTTCGCTGGTAAATTCGCTGAATCGTGTATCGATCAAGCCGTCATCAAAAGACGATACTTTGCGGGTGATGCAGGATCAGCTAATCGTGAACGAGTTTAAGCGTAAAGTAACATACACCTATCAATCTCTACAGGAATCGTACAAGTTGAGTGAGCGCTATGTTCATGATCTAGCCATGCCTGGTCGTGCCTTGAAGCTATTGGAATCTGCCGCAGGATACGCAGAGAACGGTCTTGTAACTATGAATTCAGTACAGAAGGCGATTGAACAAACACTCGGTGTCAAAATCGCGGTTGCATCTGAAACTACTGAGCGTGAGACATTATTAAACCTTGAAGATAAGATCCACGAACGGATGATCAACCAAGTGCGGGCAGTTGGCGTTGTAAGCGATGCACTTAGGCGTGCGCGAGCGGGCGTGCGAAACCAAAATCGGCCAATTGGTACGTTCTTATTCCTTGGGCCCACGGGTGTAGGTAAGACGGAGCTTGCTAAGGCGCTTGCGGATGTGTATTTTGGCGGCGAAGATCGTATGATACGACTTGATTTGAACGAATATGTACGCAATGAAGATGTAGCTCGATTGATCGCCGACGGCGCAGATGACCCTTCTAGCCTAACTGCTCAGGCGATGAAACAGCCGTTTAGCGTAGTGCTGCTCGATGAAATCGAAAAAGCCCACCCGAATGTCTTAACTACGCTGCTACAGCTGCTCGATGAAGGTATCTTGCGAGATGTAAAGAATAGGGAAGTGAGTTTTCGGGATGCGGTTGTTATCGCTACCTCGAACGCAGGTGCGGATCGAATTCGTGAGTATATCGATCGCGGTTACAAGATGGAGCAGTTTGAGGACCAGCTAGTAGATGAGCTTATTAATTCAGGCCAATTCAGGCCTGAATTCTTGAATCGGTTCGACGAAATAGTGACCTTTAAGCCGCTAGACAAGCCAGAGCTGATGCAGGTGATTGATCTCATAATTGCTGGGACAAATAAAACTCTCGCCTCGCAAAAGATTACAGTTGCGGTTGATCAAGCCGCAAAAGAAATCCTTGTTGAACGTGGCTACGACCCTCGACTCGGTGCTAGGCCGATGCGGCGTATCGTCCAGCGTGTTGTTGAAAACCATATTGCCAAAGCAATTCTGTCAGGATCAGTTAACCCTGGTGCAACTATTACCATTACATCGACCCAAGTTGAGGAAACACTCGGTAAGAATGATAAGGCTGCCGCTATCGAACAAGAAAGCGGTTATACAGCAGATTCAGCAAGCGACTGATTTCTTCTCGAGACGTAGGCGTATACCAGTCCGAATGCAAAGAGGTAACCAAGCAAAATAGCGCACTTGATATCTAGCGGGTTGCGCATTAATAGCCCTGTGCCAAGCAGCATGCCGAGCGCGGTAATTGCCGCGTTTAGCTTTAGATACTCTATGCGAATTCGGTGTGATAATGCTGCCGCGATAGCAAAGACGGAAGTAGCAGATAGGGACGCGACCATGAGTAATATGTGTAGAGCGAGAATGATAGTCATACTACCACTATACCGTAAGCGGTATCATTACGACATAAATAATTTTGGTGCCCCGGGATGGATTCGAACCATCGGCCTTAGGCTTAGAAGTCCTCTGCTCTATCCAGCTGAGCTACCAGGGCGCATGTGTGATTATAGCTGAAAATAGAAAAACACTCTAACGAGTGCTTTTCATGGTGCCCCCTTACCGACACACTTCGCAACTTTGACTCACGCACCATAGACGTATAGATGAAAAAGTGTTATATTATCGAAACTGCTCAGAAGCAGTACTGTCCTATCCGAACGAGCATTGGATTCAACATGCGACGCAAGAAGTTCATGGCAGGGATGGCGATCGCCATCGCTGCTGTCACTGGTCAAGTGGTGACCACAGCTGGTCCCGCAAGCGCCTATGTCTCCAACTGCACAACGGGCTACAGCTCCGTCGGAGCGTTCGCCCAGTGCGGGTTCAGCAGCTCCGGCTACTACAAGGTCAGGGTGCTTTGCCAGAACCGAGCAACCCTGGCCTCCAGGTTCGTCTACGGTCCGAGGAAGGCCGTCGGATCGAACGTTCCTTCCACCGCCACGTGCGAGTGGTACGAGCAGTACTACGGACAGCCAGCGGCCATGGAGGGCTGATCAACAAGCCCCCCTCTCATACAAGAGGGGGGTGATTCAATTCAGGTGATTTTTCCGTGGATTATTTCTTTTTAGACACAAAGTACGCCACGACATATAAGATCCATAGAAGTAACGACACACCAAAAAACCAAGTTGCTAATGCTGCATTTACTGTATCAGGATCAGAATATTGCTTACCTGACGCATCGTAGTAAAGACCTGATGAAATTATATTAAGTACGGCCGCAAAGAAGGCCATATATTTTTTATATTTGTTTACCATGAACATATAGTACATCCGTAAATTTTTAATTTCAATACAACTATTTAATCCAAAGATAGTAGCGCGACATCTTATTAGTCTATACACGCTGAATTACCCGTAGTCAATCTTTGTCGATATATTGTCCGTCAGGCTTAACGATAAATCCTTCACCGTACACTGCTCGATCCCAAAAAACCCACCAAGGCACTTGGTTGATTGTATACATGGCAATATCGCATCTCACGTGACCATATTTTTATCATCATAAAATATATCGATGCCTATCTGTACATCGTCGTGAGGATGAACGGTTTCGTGATATTTCTTGTCAGCAAGAAATTTTAAATCTTCATATGATTTAGCACGGTATGACCGCATTACGTCATTGAACGTCGCGATTGTTCATCACTATATTTTTGGTTTGAATTCACATCGTTAATATAACAAAAATGAGCATTTCGTATATCAAAATGCTCATGCTTGGTGCCCCCTCACCGACAGACATCGCAACTTCAACGACGGTTTTCAGATTTAACTTCAGTTTTTCCAGCGTCAATCTTAAGGCTATCTATAAATAAAACTGAGATCAAAAGGGCAATCACTGGTATTGCTATAATTCCGACTCTGTAAAAAGCGTATTCCTCGAGACATGAAATTCTTGCACCAGCGATGCCGCTACAAGACATTCCTTTAATGTCTTCAGACACACCTACTAATGCTGAAATGATTATTACAGAACTGCATAAACCCAAGGCAGCGTAAAGGCTTTTTCTCAATTTAGCATGCTTTGCCATGGTCATATTCTATCAAACATAAATGCAGAAGATGTATTCTGCTTATGCTTGGTTCCTCCTCACTCACGCACTTAGCAACTAACTTTAAAGTTTCTGATGTAAAATTTAGCCATGGTCAAATTGCAAAAACCATTTATGGTGACTAAAATCACAATTATTGGAATCAGCTTAACTGTAATTGCGAGGATATTCGTAGGTTTATTTTGGCTGAAAGCTCAATATTATTTACCTTTCATACAGCCAGAAACTTCAATACCAGCCTTGCTAATATTATTAGTGCCCTCGGCTGTCACTGGTTATGGCAATTTAATAAGATTCAATATTAGTATCCGACGCAGTAAAATAGGAGAATCAATATCGTTGTCACTATCTGCACTTTTGCTTGGATACGTTTTAGCTTATCTTATTTGGATGATCAACGCTTAATAACTAAATAGGCATCTCTCCTACTTATACCTTGTACCCCCACCGGCAGACTTCGAAAAACTATTGATTATGTCTAGTGTAATAGTCCCAAATAATATATACAGTAGTTGAGAATATCCATATGACTGCTATCGATATATACACGAGATCCTTCCAGTCCTCATCACGCCAGTAATATCCAGCTCTTCTTACCATTTTTCCGCGATAGGTTATGTTGCCGCCTCTAACATTATTTAGACCATATTTTTTAATGTATTTCCGGGTTATGAGATTTTCGTACTCTTCAGCTTTCTCATATGACACAAAACCTAAATCCTTTGACTGCTCTATGCTGATCGGCTTATATAACTTTGTCCACTCGGCTCCATAAAAGCCATTTTTATGTTCGAGAAATCTTTCCTGAGGAGTTTTTGACGTCATTCCGATATAGAATTTTCCGTCCTCAAGCCTCAGCACATATATAGAAAAACTTTTTTGTGTTGTTGTACTCATCTCTTAGATTCTACCAAACAAAATAAGCAGAAATTCATTCTGCTTATTTTGTTTGGTGCCCCCTCACCGACATACTTCGCAACATAGACTAGGATTCGTTGTGCTCAAATCCATCTTGACGGGCTTCATCTTCTGAGCAGTAGTATCTGTTAAGCGTTATATCAAATTCCGGAGCAACTCTATATCTTGAATCACTCGGCAGCGCGTATTTCAACTCACCTCTTTCGCCAAAAAGGCCAAGCGTCTGATACGCATAAACTGGTTTTTTCCAGCCACAACCTATAAACATTCTTGAGTAGGTAGGCCATCCGGTAGCATAGAGTAGTAGTCCAAGTATAAGCACAGCTATGAATATAATGGCGCCGTAGAACCATTTAGGTAACGGATATTTTGTTTTTATTTCTTTGCGCTGAGCCATTGATTTCATTCTACCAAACAAAAAAGCAGAAACTCATTCTGCTTATGTTTGGTGCCCCCTCAGCGACGCACTTAGAACTTTTGACGAGTAGCTAATCTAGAAAAACAACCTTTATGGTAGTTTGATGGAGGCCGTGCTTGCGCACGTACCTCCATCACCCCACCACAGACAGATGAAGCAGAGGGAGTCAGGCGGGCTGGCTCTCGAGAGCGATCAGCTGCTCGATCACGTTCCCGAGGTCATCGGGGTACTCCTGACCCCACGCCCTGGCGTAGGTCCAGATGAGATTCTTGACCTTGCTGAAGTCGTTCGTGATGCCGATCTCCTTGAAGTGATTGTCGTGCCACTCCGGGGTACCGGTGAGCTCGTAGCGCCAGCCGTAGTCATCGAACTGCTCGAAGTCGTCGACCTTCACGATGCCGTCGATCCGACCGACCGTGAAGTAGGACCAGTCGAGCACCATGTGATTGCGCTCAATCAGACGGATAGACGGACTGAAGCCGTTGGCCAGCTTGATCGGACTGAAGCCGTCGACGAGCCAGAGGATGACTCGATCGACATCGATCTTGACTTCGGCAGCCAGCTTGTTTCCCTGGTAAACCTTGAGCTCGATGCTCATGTTCCGCCCCTTTCTATAGGTGTTGTGGCGGGTTGTTTGCCTAGATTATCCAAAAAATTAAGGTACGAAATATATTATAGCAAATTTAAGTAATTTTGTCAATACGTTTATGTTTATTGATATCTATATAATCTCGCTTAATCAAATATAAACACCTTATATAAAGGTGTTTATATTTGGTGCGGGTGGAGAGAATCGAACTCTCGTCACTTGCTTGGAAGGCAGGTATATTAGCCACTATACGACACCCGCATATCTTGGGGCGAATGATGGGGATTGAACCCACTACCTTCGGAACCACAACCCGACGCTCTAACCAAATGAGCTACATTCGCCATATAGGACAACGAGATTCATTGTAGCATAACAGGGGCGGAAAAGGCTAGATTCCCTGAACGGTTTCGATTTCTGCGCCTAACGAATTGAGCCTGGAGGCAAGATCCTCGTACCCACGATTGATAGAATATACATCACGAAGTGTCGATACTCCAGGTGCGGCTAGCATAGCGATCAAAATGACGACCGATGGCCTAAGAGCAGGCGGTGCGACAACATCTGCTGCTTTCCAGCGCGTCGGACCATGCAGGAATATACGGTGGGGGTCTACCATCTCAACAGAAGCGTTGAGTTTCGAAAGCTCTGTGAAATAGATTGCCCGATTTTCATAACTCCAGTCATGCAGGAGGGTCCTGCCTTTTGCAACCGTTGCGATAAGGCCAAGGAATGGGAGATTATCCATATTTACTCCCGGAAACGGCATGCTGTGGAGTTTGTCCTTTGGAGCGATCAACTTAGAATGCTTGAGATGAATGTCGACCAATCGCGTCTTGCCATTGCGGGCAACGTATTCGTCGCTCATATCATAGTTAAGACCCATGTTCTCGAGAACAGCAAGCTCTAACTCGAGGAATTCAATTGGTGCACGAGCGATAGTGATTTCTGAATCAGTTACCACGCCCGCCGCAATAAAGCTCATTGCTTCAATCGGATCTTCACTTGGATAGTAATCAACATTTTGGTTGATCGAGCGCTTTCCCTTGATGCGAAGCGTGGTTGTTCCGATGCCTTCAATGTGTACACCTAATTTTTGTAGGAAAAAGCAAACATCTTGCACCATGTAGTTAGGGCTGGCATTGCGGATCACGGTCGTGCCGTCGTAAAGGGCAGCGGCCATCACGACATTTTCGGTCACGGTATCACCACGCTCGGTGAGAAGGATTGTTTTCTCGGGCGCTTTTTCTTTGACGGTTGCGTGATAATAATCAGTATTGGGTTTCGCAACTACATCCATACCAAAAGCACTCAACCCAGAAAGATGGGGCTCTACTGTACGAGTGCCAAGGTTACAACCACCCGCAAAAGGTAGCCTGAAATCGTCGTATTGGTGAAGAAGTGGCCCAAGGAACATGATGACCGTTCGGGTTCGCTTGGCTGCTTCAATATCCATTTCCTCTAGTTTTAACCGTGCAGGAGGAATAATTTCAAGATCATTATTTTCAAGCCAACGAGTTTTTACACCGATGCTGTTAAGTACCTCGATAATGCGATTTACTTCCTCAATGCGAGCTACCCTATGCAAGGTAGTTTTGCCCTTGTTCAGTAAGCTGGCACACAACAACCCAACGGCTGCATTTTTACTCGTTTTAATCTCTATGGAGCCCTCAAGCCTTTTGCCACCATGTACTTTGAAGTTTATTTTGCCGGTGCTGTTTAGCATCACAAGATTACTCTCGAGTACTTCGCTAATGCGTGCGAGCATCTCTATGCTGATATTCTGCCCACCTTTTTCGATACGGTTAATAGCACTCTGAGAAGTGCCGAGTTCTTTGGCGAGTTCATTCTGGGTCATCCGTCGGGCAGTACGATTTTCTTGGATCAGTTTGCCTAGACGCTTCTTATAATCCGTGCCAGTCATGTACATTAGTATATCACATACGATATAAATGCTACATGCTACAATAAATATATGTTATAGCTAAATCATCATCCGAGCATTAAATTATTGAGGGAGAACTATGTATGAATGATGATGAAGTAGCAAAATTGATCGCGGGTGAAGAAAAACGACAGCTTGAAGGACTCGAGCTAATACCTAGTGAAAACTACGTCAGTAAAGATGTGTTAACTGCGCTAGGCTCTGTCTTTACAAATAAGTACTCAGAGGGTTACCCGGGTAAGCGATACTATGGAGGGCAAGACTTTACTGATCCGTTAGAGCAACTTGCGATCGATCGAGCGAAACAACTTTTCAAAGCCGATCACGCAAACGTGCAACCGCACTCGGGTGCTCCGGCGAATGAGGCGGTGTATAGTGCGTGGTTAGAGCCGGGAGATACTGTGCTTGCTATGGACCTTTCACACGGGGGCCACCTAACGCACGGTAATCCAATGACGCGCAGCGCCAAGCTCTATAATTTCATACCATATAAGATGAAAGATATTACGACAGGTGAAATCGATTACGATCATTTACGTGAATTGGCTTTGGAACATAAACCCAAGATTATTCTGGCTGGTTTCTCTGGTTATCCGCGTGATCTTGATTACGCAAAGTTCGCAGCGATTGCTGCTGAAGTTGGAGATCAATGTTTATTAATGGCAGATATGGCGCATATAGCTGGACTCATTGCTGCTGGCGTGAAAGATAATCCGTTTGATTTTGGTTTTCATGTCATTACAACGACCACGCATAAAACACTCAGGGGTCCACGCGGTGGGATGATTCTATCGAAGGGGATAGTCGGCAACCCGCTCAAAGCACCTGAGAAAACAATCGAGAACATACCCACGCTGATTGACCGTGCAGTATTTCCGGGTATGCAAGGCGGCCCTCACATGCACGTAATTGCAGCAAAAGCAGTTGCATTTGGCGAAGCACTAAAACCAGAATTTAAAGAATATGCAGGGCAAATTCTGAAAAACGCAAGTGCATTAGCTGACGCTATGAAGACCGAAGGTTTCGATCTCGTAACTGGCGGAACAAGTAATCACCTCATTCTTGCAAATGTTCAGACTAGCTTCGGTATCAACGGCAAAGAAGCCGAGGAGGCACTGGATAAGATAGGCCTTACGCTCAATAAGAATTCTGTTCCAGATGACCCTAATCCGCCGTTCCGCCCAAGTGGTATCAGACTCGGTACGCCCGCAATGACGACGCGAGGACTAAAAGAAGAAGATATGGCTAAAATTGCATCTTGGATGCGAAACGCAATCGATAGCCGTGGTAATTCAAGCGCACTCGACCTTCTAAGAACTGAAACACTCGACTTCCTAAAGAGTTTTTCCGAGTAGCTGATATTAGTTACTGGGCTAAAGGTATGTTGATTAACGAATACCTTACAGAACAAGCGGCGATTTAGCATCGCCGCTTGTTATAATAAGATGCTTAATCCAGGTGTGGACTAGTATGGACCACCACCAGTAATTGCAGTCCAGGCAGTACACACAGTTCCGCCAACCTTAATCCATTTGATTGCAGGAGTTGTAGCAGTGTATTCCCAATATCCAATCCTTGCTTCGTTAGTTCCTGAAGGGGTTGAGCATTTTTCGTACGCAACGGTTGATTTACCTGTTCCCGTTGTTGGTGTACCAACAGTTAAACCTGTACCTGCAAGGGAACCTTCTTGAGCTGTAACGCCACTTACCGTGGTAAATTCTGCGATTGTGCCAGGATATTGCGCAAAGTTAGCGTTAGCTGCCTCTGCCTTTTTAACCAGAGTGTTTGCTGCTGACTGAGCAGCGCTGTTGTTAGCACGATTTGTGATGCCGTTATAAGCAACAATCGTAATCGCAGCGAGGATTGCGATGACTACGATCACAATAAGAAGTTCGACGATAGTGAATCCGCGTTCCTTCTGAATGGTTTTGATATTGTTAAGCATTTATTGCCCCCTAATTGGTTTGCTTAAGTGATGACTGTAATATACTACATGACTTATTGTAAGCGCAAGCATTTTTAACGGTGGTTTACTGAGTTACTTGCGTATTCAAACTCGTCGCTCTAACTGAGGCGGTGTGGCTAACTGTTTCCCCGGCAACTTGTTCAGAAACAGTGATTGCTGCTGAGGCATCAGTAGCCGTTGTGGCGCTATTATCCCTGCCAGCCGTTGATACACCACTAACATAGTTATAGTATTTGACCTCGAGTGTTATCGCAGATGCACCGCCGATCAAGCGTTCGTCGGCTGCCATGCAGGTTGCGATGTTGCCAGCAGTCATAACAGTCGCCCGGCAACTGCCGCGCTGCCAGATCGTCGCACACGAAGAAGTCGTTGGTAATATGATGCGTTTAAAGAGCGCTACATCTCCTGATGCAGGGGTTTCAGTATCATCGCCCACGAAATATACGACTGTGTATGTTTGTAAGGCATTTTTACTATCACATGAGCCAGGCGTGCCAACGTAAATAAGCGTCCTTGCGGCATTGGTTGGAGCTGCATTGGTTGCTGGTAGCTGCATGATAAGTGCATCATTTTGTCCGCTTGTCACATCGGTAAATGCTGCGGTACTGTCATTACTTCCTTGAGGAGATGTTAGCGTAGGTGTATTACTAAGGAAAGATGTCGACTGTGATATGTCGGACTGAATGCTGTCTAACGTGGATTGCGTGTCATGAATGATCGCGTTTTTTTCGCGTACGACCAAGCTTTCACCAGTAAGGTTTACCAGTAGTGCAATGAACGCTCCAATGAATAAAATGATGATCGGTGATATGACTAGTACCTCGACTAGCGTGAATCCGGAACGATTAGTTTGCGTACACCGCATGACTAACTTTCTTATTATCGTCGTATGTTGCGTCCACGCGTATTAATTTGAGAGTAGGAAGCTCTGTAGCTAACGGGCATGAAACAGTGGTTGAATAGGTTACACTTCCAACACCTGCCACAGTTTGCGTTTGCGTGGTCGGACCTGATGCTGCGCAAGTAGCTGGTAAGCCTGCTGCGGTAGACCGCATTCTTTCTCTAAGGAGATTCGATAGAATAGCCATCTTGCTTGAAGCGGTGCCATCCCTCATTACCTGGGTATATAGCTGATAGCCAGCAAATAAGAAGAGCGAGGCTATGATGAGAGTAATTAAAAGCTCAACAGCGGTAAAGCCTGATTCCTGGGTGGGTTTTCGGCTAATCATTGATGCTTACTCTTTACTTTTATTGTTTGTCCTGTCGCTTCTTCGCGATACCAAATTTCATACCGAGTACAGTTCCAAAAACAGTTACCGGTCGGGTCTGCACTATTTGCCGCGTTGTAGGGTCGATATACATAATAGCCCGTAGCTACATATCCATTTAGGCAGGAGTCGTCGCAGTACCACTGCGTCGGAATATCTGCAACGAGTCCACTACCGGGCGGTGTGATACTACTCTTCGTCGTACCAGGCAGTCCCTCTGTTACCCAGCCGCCGGGGATATTACATTTACCGGTTACATAATATGAATTATTTCCGCTTCCGTCGCACATATTGTGGCCATTCATGTGCGCCATATCACCTCCGCCAGGGTATGTTCCCTTGGTGGTGGAGCCAATAACATACTGATTCCCCTTGTTGTAGTAAGATTCAAGACCGCGTGCAATTGTCTCTACGTCTGCTTTTCGCTCGGCGTCGCGTCCATTCACTAAAGTAGATCGCAGCCCTACTGTACCAAGACCAACTAGAATCCCAATTATGATGAGTGTGATCAATATTTCGACCACAGTGAACCCACGTTTCATGTATCAAGCATAAGTGCTTTATACAATATCGGCAAGCCTCAGATTTCGAGAGGTTCTTGCTCGATTTGAATCCTAAAGGTATCGCGCACTTTCGCAATTATTTCGGATCGAGCTGCGGCGAGGTCTGAATAGCTTGATGCTGACTCATTAATAAGCACGAGAGCGTTTTTATCATGGATTTTCATACCATGAAGCACTTGTCCTTTGAGCCCTGCTTGTTCAATCAACCAGCCAGTTGGAATTTTTGCCTGCTTCTCTCCAAGATCAAATGATGGCATGTCGGGCCACGTCTTATGTAATTCATCTAGTTGCCATTTCTCAATAATTGCATTCTTAAAGAAAGAACCTGTATTAGGGAGGAGTTTTGGGTCTGGCAATTTATCTTTACGAATTGCAGTGACGGCATCTCGAATCGCGGTTGGCGTATAGAGCGTGATTCCATTTTCGTCCAGGTATTTCTGCAGCGCCTCGTAGAATGGGGGTTGGGGAGAAGATTTATACAGACGAATAGTGATACTAGTAATGCCGTATCTTCCTGCTTGATCACCCCTAAAAATGCTATGACGATATGCGAACCCGCAGTCTGCATTTTGAAGCGTTACAAGCTTATCTGATACTGAATCATAGGCTTCCAGGCTCACGAGGGTGTCAGCTATTTCTTGTCCGTACGCACCAACATTCTGTACAGGCGCCGCACCAACCGTTCCCGGAATTGCCGACATAGCCTCGACGCCCGTGAGTCCCATACCAGTAAGTTTAGCCACCATTTCGTCCCAATTTTCGCCTGCTCCTAGCTTTACGGTTGTTGAAGCAGAGTCGTCGGCAATAATTTCGAAACCTAGGATGCGATTACGAATAACGATACCGTCGAATCCCTCATCGCGGGCAATGACGTTACTCCCGCCACCTAAGATGAAGAACCTGATGCCCTGCGCAGTCGCATTCTTGCAAGCAGCAGCCAGTTCATCGGACGACGTAACGGTTGTCATGAATCGAGCCGATCCACCCAACTTCATGGTGAGGTAATTTTTTAACGGTATGTTCGTGTGTACATCCATAACTGCCATGAAGTATAGCGTACATGTCTATAGCCATGCTATAATTACCCCTGTATTTCCGCGCCCCGAGCGCGTGGTTTGCACCCGTAGCTCAGTGGATAGAGCACTGGTCTTCGGAACCAGGTGTCGTACGTTCGAATCGTACCGGGTGTACCAGGTGAATTGTGAGCTGGGGTCTTATATAGACCGCAGCACAGAGTTCATCTCATTACAATGTCAGACTGAATTCATACTTTATATTTATGACAAATCTCAATTCTATAGGACAGCAGCTCTCGAGCGACATACGTGCCTCGCGTGCTCGTATATTGTCCCGTCCACAGCAGGGCGAAAGCAAGCAGACGGTTCATGTCGTTGGAGCCGGGGGAACGTTAACCGCAGCCTATGAGCAGCTACGTAATGCCGCTGAGTATGCAGAAGAGCATGTGTTACTTCAGCGAGCAATTCGACGATTTTATCGACGTTTGTTTATGCTTCGCGACCAAAAGCAAGTTGCCGTAAGCGGGAGCGAGCTTATTATCGAACTCACCCATGCGGGATACATTGCAAACGACAGTGTACAAGAGAGTGATGTCGAGCATATTTCACGAATTGCAAAACAATATTACGATGCATACATTCAGCTGCTTAGCCGCCGGGATATACGTAGGGAGCAGATAGATCATTGGACGTATGAGTTACTTGCCGTCGAGATTGAGTGGCAGCTTAACGATAACGGTCAATTGCAGGCATTTACGCAATTCGCGCACAGTTACTTCAACCAGACAATCGACTATGATCAAGTATTCGGATCACGCCCCGAAGGTGTCGATGTATCACTTTACGTTGCAGTACATAAGGCATTACTCAAGTCGGATGATGCCGTTCTCCGACTGGGTCTATTAAAACGGTTTCAGCAGGATATTACCCAGCTGGAATCGTATGTTGAGTTGAATCGACGTATCGATCAAGTAATCAATTCTCAGCAAACAGAGAAGTTATTCAGGCTCGTAGATCGTCGAGGAGCATCACTTCGGGTATTGCGGCATATGATTGATGAGCATGGCGATCTCGACACTCTTCTGCAAAACCGGGAACAGTTTTTGCTTGCGTACGAGCGACAAATCAGCTCTGACTATGAATCAATTAATTCTCGCGTCAATAATGGCATCATTAAGAGTGTCATTTTCCTGATTATTACAAAGTTCCTGATCGGTATCGCTATAGAAGTCCCCTACGACTATCTGGTATTTGGAATGATTCTTTGGATTCCGTTGCTTGTAAATCTGCTTTTCCCACCGTTTTACATGGTCGCATTACGCGCGACCATGATGCTACCAGGTTCCGCTAATACGGCACGACTAACGAGCCAGATTGACCAAACGCTCTACCAATCTGAGCAGCAGAAGCTACTCGTTCGTCGCCCAAGTCAGGAATTTGGAACGGGATACAACATAGCATACGGGCTCCTGTTCATCACAGTGTTCGGCGGCGTTGCAGCGCTACTATGGCACTTCCTTGAGTTTGATCTAATGCATCTCGTCATCTTCTTTACGTTCTTGTCGGCTGCGAGTTTCCTTGGATTCCGCCTCAGTAGGATGATTCGTGAAATAGAATCAGTTGAAACCAACCAAAATGGCATCACTCTTGTTCGTGACTTCTTGTACATGCCATTCGTAGTCGTTGGCCGATACCTAAGCGATAAATATTCAAAGATTAATATTGTTGCGTTGGCGCTAGATATGTTGATTGAATTGCCACTCAAGACGATTCTACGACTTGTACGTCAGTGGGCAGCGTTTATTAGTGCTAAAAAAGATCAACTTTAGCACGTTGAAAGATCAACTCTAGACAACTCCACCTCTGTTTGGTATAGTTTTTAGAGCTGTGGGCCATTAGCTCAGCTGGTTAGAGCACCTGCCTCTTAAGCAGGGTGTCCTGAGTTCAAGTCTCAGATGGCCCTCCAATTTGACTTGAAAACTATATCATTATTTGATATAGTTTTTTTATGCCAGACTTTTTATCATTTTCAGGTGATTTTTGTCCTAGTCATGAGGATGTAAGAGATATTGCTCTTAGAGATCGACTTCGCACCCTTATGCCTGCCATTCTCAAACCTATCACAGTTGTTACTCTAACGGAGGGGAAGAAGAAAATTGAAATCGAATTAGAAAAAATTGAAGGCTCCAGGCCGACATTTTATATAGATATCGAGGAAAAAGTTTCTTCTGATGGTGCAGGTATTTTCCGATCATTAACAATGGATGAAGAAACTGGTTACGTCACTGACCTTGCCTTTGACTCTTTCAACGCACCAGACGCGTATGCCGGTAATTCGGATACTGCCAAAGAGCCGGTATCTCCGACTGTTATGGAAATGGATTTCACGATGGGAGTAACCGAAGAGAGAGTTAGTGAGATTCGGCAGGAAATTGAAAGCTTATTTAGCTAATTATTAAAGTTAATGTCCTTAACGGAGATGTGCTAGCTTCCTTTTCATCCTGTAGGAGAGTTGCGATAGTGTACACGATGGCCCTCCAAGAAAATACCTCCGCATACGTGGAGGTATTTTCTTGGAATTGTTTAACTTGTGATCAGGCTCTGGTTGGAAGCCGTTAGGTGGGCCATAAACGAGAGTATACTAAGTACATGGCGGAGCTAAAGACAAAACGAAACGACGACAGCGTACTAGAGTTCATTGATTCGGTTGAAAATAATCAACGAAGAACTGACGCGCTGATCCTTCTTGATATTTTTGAAAAAGCAACCGGTATGAAAGCTGTTCTTTGGGGAACAAGTATCATTGGCTTCGGCCAATATCACTATAAGTCTGAACGCAGTTCTCAAGAAGGTGACTGGCCCCTGGTTGCGTTTTCGCCCCGTAAAGCGAACCTCACAGTGTACGCGATGCCAGGCACTGATAAGTATGACAGCCATCTTTCAAAGCTCGGCAAGCATAAAACAAGCGTTTCTTGCATCTATATTAATAAGCTATCGGATATTAATACCGATGTTTTAAGCGATATCATAAAGGATTCGCTCGCAGAGATGAAACGACAGTATCCTTCTGCACAAGCTACATGAGCGAACGGATATTCTTAGACCTGATAAGACAGGCCAGTCTGAACCACGATATTTCTATGGATGTCGATTCCGATGGATGGCTTGTATGCCTATCCAAGGATGGATCGACACGTCAAATTGCAGGAATGAACTTTGATTTGAATACACAAGCTGCGGCAGCGATTGCGAGGGATAAAGTCGCAACAAGTTCACGCCTTCAGAGTGTATCAATTGCGCATGTGCCGCACTGTCTTTTTCGCGTTGATGCCGATGGCTGGAGTGATCATGCAATGAATGAGTTGCTCGACCAGGGAGATGTGGTGATTAAGCCGCTCGAAGGTGGCGACGGTAAACATGTCTATCGAATTCGCCAAGCTGCTGATACTAAGAATATTACACACACGACCGTGGAAAGTTGGGCAACCAGTCCATGGCAAGACATATCGAAAGAGTTACGAATAGTCGTCGTTAACGGAGAATGCTGGCTGGCGTATGAAAAAACGAAACCAGTTATTGTTAATGGTCTAAAATTTTTCAATCTAAGTCTTGGTGCAGTAGCGCAGCATGTCGACGTGCAAGATATATCTAAATCCATACGAGAACTTGCTGCGGGAGCAACCGGTGCCATCGGGTTACACATCGCTGCGGTAGATATTGTGATCACCGAGCAAGGTGTAGCAAAAGTACTAGAAATCAATTCAGCGTTCTCATTAACGAGATATGCTAAAACAAATACCGCCACATACGATGAGGTGGCGGTATTTTACGACCGGCTAATTGCCAGTATGTTTTCTACATAGCGCTTGGCTGAGACGGTGTCGACGGAGGAGTCGTATCGTCTGAAACAGGCTGTGCCTGGTCAGGTTGAGCAGGTGCGGTATCAGGTACAGCCGCGGCTGTCGCAGGCTTCCATACCGCAGTCTTATCAACAGCGAGCCAGATGAGCCACACGAGGCCAAGGAAGATGTAGAGAACAACGAACCAAGCTTCTTTTCCGAAATTCAGACCAATTCGGTATGCAGCGATACACATAAATACTGCAGCAACGATCGCAGGTATGAATCCAAGGAGTGGAATCCACGAAAGAAGGAGCAGGAGGCTAATCCAACCTTTTTGGCCACCCATTTCAAGGAATGTCCACGCGTTGTATACAGGCACCCAGGCCTTCCAGGCAGGAATGCCTGCTTTTTTAAACATCATGCCCATGAAAATTGCACCGACTACGTACGAGAGAATCGTAATGAAGCCTAACACTCCAAACATAACTCCCATAGCTGCGGCATCAGACCCTGTGCCCATTGAGCTGCTACCGTATAGCGAAGAGTCGTACAACGACGAATCGTATGTTGATGTATCTTCCATTTCACTTCCTCCCTTAAAAGAACTTGAATAGTACCTTTAGTGTAGCATGTCTTTGGTACAATGATAGGAGTGAAATTACTCGATGGAACAGAGCTGGCGGACTATGTGAAAGAACGCCAAGCTAAGCAAGTACGGAGTCTCCGGCAAGGTGCAGGTGTAATTCCTAAGCTTGCTATTGTTCAGACAACTGACGATGCTGTAATCGACACATACGTGCGCACGAAGCAACGGTACGGTGAGGATATACAAATCGATGTCGATATTCATCGGCCAGATCCCGCTAGCGCGATTCAAACAATTCAGGAATTGAACAGTGATGCGTCTGTGCATGGAATTATTGTCCAGCTGCCGGTAGGTGAGGGGCTTTCTGTCGAAGAAGTAGTAAATGCGGTAGCTGTTGAAAAAGATGTCGATGGTCTTGCGACCGGGAGTATGTTTACGGCGGCAACTGCACAGGCTATCGACTGGTTACTCAATGGGTACAATATTGAACTAAAAGGCAAGAAGATTGGTATCGTTGGCAATGGTCGACTAGTCGGTGCCCCATTGGCAAAAATATGGCACGATGCAGGCTATACAGTACAGGTATTCGATGAACATACGGGCGACATGGCGAAATCTCTTCGGCGCTGCAATGTGATCGTATCGGCTGCCGGAGTACCAGGATTAATTCGTTCTGATCTGATTCAAGCGGGTGCGGTAGTGGTTGATGCGGCTACGAGTGCTGAGCACGGAAAAATTGTTGGTGATGTTGCGGCGGATGCGCGTGAACGAACCGACTTGACGATAACACCAGAAAAAGGCGGCGTAGGCCCGCTCACCGTGGTTTCGTTGTTTGATAATGTCATTCGCGCAGCGCGTTCAGGTCCACAAGCTAGTTCAGATTAAGCGTGTCCTTGACTCGCTCGACTACTTGGCTAGGCGTTAAATCTGCCTTTACGATGTAGCTCTCGATACCGAGCTCGCGGAGTCCTTTGGGACTTTCTTCTTCACCCAAATTAGTCAGAATGATGACTGGTATCGACTTACCCCACGCCTTAGCGCGTATTTCTGTGAGTGTCTGAAGCCCGTTTTTCTTCGGCATTTGCATGTCGAGGAGAATAAGATCAGGCCTAAATGCTTCAACAAGTTCAACGCCACGCTCGCCGTCGCTTGCTAGCTGAACGTCAAACCCTGCCGCTTCAAACTTCATGCGATACATTTGGTTGATTGTAGGATCGTCTTCGACTATGGCTATTTTGGTCATATGTATATTTTAGCGCAGTGTAGGCAAGATATAGACCCTACGGTAGAATAAAAGCGTGAGCGGTGTACTTATACTGACCGTCGTTAACTTATTTCTGGTGGTGGGCAGCGCCTTCTATTTATCGTGGGCCGTAAAGCGCCGCCGTAAGCAGGCGGATTTTCATGTGCGGCTTATTACTATATTGACCTCGACAGTTGCGATCAGGGAGCTTCTGGAGCGGGTGTCCTTCGAGGTTCAGAATGTTTCTTCGGCATCTCAAGTATTCTTTTTTGTGTACAAGCCAGACGGGCACTATGTATCGAGTGGAACCAAAGGCCATTTGCGACCGACCATGAGCGACTGTCGCATATTAGAGTCGTATTTCTATCGCACTGGAAAGACTTCTGTTCGGACACGAAATTTGCATGATGAGGCAGAGACGCGGCGCTTACTTAAAAGCTACCGTGTTGACTTTACACTGCCGTTAATTCGGGGTGACCAGATAATCGGATTCTTATTCCTTGGACCGCGTTCGAAAGGGGCGTACAGCAGCTACGATATCGGCATGGTATTTGATATTAAGCACGAACTCGCTATCGCGGTTCAAAATGCAGCGACGCTCGAAGCGGTTAAAGAACTAAATGCCAGTCTTCAGCAACGTATCGATTCAGCGACCGACGAATTACGGGTATCAAATGATCAACTTCGTGGCCTCGATGCAGCGAAAGATGAATTCGTCAGCATGGCATCGCACCAGCTACGCACACCGCTAACCAGCGTAAAGGGGTACATTAGCATGATGCTCGAAGGCGATGCAGGTCGAGTGACGAAACTGCAAAAGCAATTCTTACGAGAAGCTCTCACGAGCAGTGAGCGTATGGTGCATCTTATAAATGATTTCTTGAATGTGTCACGTGTACAAACCGGGAGATTCCTTATTGAGCCGCATCAGGCTAATCTTTCAAAAATTGTGAAGCAAGAAGTTAAAGCGCTCGAAACAACAGCAGAGGCTCGGGATATGCGGCTTCAGCTAGAAGTTCCACCTAAGGCAGTAAATATCGATATTGATGAAGGTAAAATACGCCAAGTTATTATGAATTTTATTGATAACGCATTATTTTACTCTAAGCCAGACACTGACATACGCGTGACACTTCGCGTTTTTCCGCACGAAGTGAAGCTGGAGGTTACTGACCATGGTATCGGTGTCCCACATAATCAACAGTCGCAGTTATTTCGTAAATTTTTCCGGGCAGATAATGCGAGGATGCAGCGTCCAGATGGAACAGGTGTTGGGCTTTATCTAGCTAAGATGGTGATAGATGGGCACGGGGGTAGGCTGCTATTTTCGTCAAAAGAAAATGTTGGAAGTACGTTTGGCTTTACGCTGCCACTAAAACATTCCAATGATTCCAACGACAAGTAGAATCACGACGAATGCAATTGCGGCGACCATTCCAACAATGCGGACAATTTGTCCATAGACGAGCCACCACTCTTTGAACCGTGAGCGCTCCTCGGCCGAGACTCGAGTTACGAGAGGCGTGCTGACCTTTGCGTCCGCACCGTGATACTTCTTAGTACGCTTCTTCTTTTGCTTGTTCGCCATTAATACCATTAGTCTAACACGAAAACGACCCCTGAAATACATCAGGGGTCGTCTTACTTTCGCTGAGCTTGAGCGCTTCAGAAAATGGAGCGGTCAGACTCGTATTTAGCCAAGTACGTTTTTACGTGAGTTCACGTAGTAACCACCAGCTGCGGTAAGCAGGGCAGCAACTACAGCGAATACACCTGTAGCACCAGTTTGTGGAAGCTCGGTAGGAGTTTCTACAACTGGAGTTACATTACAGTCAGCAAGGGTCTTTGAGTGCTTGCTAGCGTCGAATTCGTTTTCCTTGATGGTAACGATTTTCTTGGTAGCAGTCTCACATACAACGATCTCGCCTGGGACTGGTGGCTTTTCAGCACAGTCGCTCAATGTCTTAGAATGCTTGGTAGCATCGAAGCTCTTCTCATCAATGGTGATGATCTTCTTTGTAGAAAGTTCACAAACCTTGATATTCTTTACTTCTTCCTTACAATCGTTCAGGTTCTTTGAGTGCTTAGAAGCGTCAAAGTCCTTTTCGTTGATCGTAATGATTTTCTTTGTTGCAAGTTCACATACTTCAATTTTCTTCACAACTTCTTTACAGTCATCAAGATTCTTTGAGTGCTTGCTCGCGTCGAATTGATCTTCACGTATCGTGATGATCTTCTTGGTTGCTAGCTCACAAACTTGAATGTTCTTTGGCTCTTCAGGACAGTTAACCTTAGCTTGGAACTGTACAAAAACAGCCGTAGAACCGTTTAGGTTACCAGCGTTTACACCACCAGCGGTAATACCGTCGGCTAGTGTAGTTGATGTAGCACCATCGCTGGTGATACGAACAGTTGAACCAGGAACGTACGAAAGCGTACCTTTATCAAGTGTTACTTTTGCGTTACCAGATACGCTTGTAGTCTGGTCGTTCGCGTTGGTGGCAGAAGCAGTAATGTTACCACTCGCCATGTCAGCTTTTACCGTAAGGTTACGCAGCAGACCAAAGTCGCTGTTGCTTAGGGTAATGCTGTATTTTACCGTTTCGTTACAAGTAGCTGCTACAGTTTGAGCGTAGGCTCCGTTCTTGGTAACGTTACGTACTTTGTAGTTGCTTGCGCCGTTACTTAGCTGGCCTGGGCTATCTGCAAACACCGGAGTGCTAAACAGAACACCAAGAACAGGAAGTACAGCGAGTGCAACTAGAGATGCAAATTTCTTCATTTGATATATCTCCTTACAGAAAATACTTCTCGCAGTTAGTATTTTTGAGGTGCGAACTAGATAGTCATCGTGTCTTTAAGTTGTGTACGCAGGGCGCACAGGAGTGAGCTAATTGCTCTCAATCCTGTACGCGCCTGCGTGTACACACCGAACTACTTGTTGCTGGCCACCTGCGGGTCGACCGGTGCAGCCCGGACCTCGAAGTCCGGCACCGGATTGCCCGCTGCGTCACGGCCCATCGTCGTCGCGGAGACCGACTGGCCGTCGGACTGCTCGACGAGCAGCGTGACGGTGTCCCGTCCCGGCTCGTCGCCAGCCCGGTAGCGGACCGTGACGGTGAAGTACCCGTCTGCGTCTACCACCAGGGTGACCGTGCGGTCGCCCACGATGGTGCCCGTGCCGGCAGCGAACGTTGCCTTGCCGGTGGTGCCCTTGGCGAGCTTGCCGCTGAAGGTCATGTCGCGCTCGTTGTTGACGAGCACGTCGTTGACCGTCGGGCCGGTTGCCTTCGGGGCCGGGTTGTTCGTCGTGGTCTTCTCACACTCCTGAACGACGGCGGTGAAGCCGGCGGTCAGGTTGATCGGTGCTCCCAGCGAGAAGGTCCCGCTGTAGAGCCCCGGGGCGAACCCGGAGAAGTTGGCCGATACGGACTGGCCGGCGCCGACCGTGAAGGTCTGCGGCGGCTTGTTGCCCAGGGTGAACGTGCCGGTGGCGGCCACGGAGTTCGGGTTGACACCCATCACCGTGATCGCACCAGTCTGCTCACCCTGCTTGACGCAGGACTGGGCCGTCGCGCCGACCGTCGGTGCCGAGTAGGTCACCGTGGGCGGCGGCGGGGGCGGGAGCTGGGCGCAGTCGTTGGCGACCCTGATCTTGAACCTGTCCTTCAGCTTGAGGTGCGTCCGGGCCCAGGTGTCCACCCGCCCGGAAGCGATGGACTTCGACAATCCGAGCGCACCGACCTTCTGCCTGATGTTGAGGAACAGCCTCAGGCTGCCCCCGAACCAGTCAGGCGGACACTGCGTCTTGTAGTCGATCTTGAAGTGGATCACGGCCTTGCCCTTGCACTTCGACTTGGGGTCGCGGGGCGGGGCGGGGCGCTCGATCTTGCCGGCCTCGGTGTCACACCCCATCTTCTTGAGGATCTTGACGTCGAAGCACATCTTGTTGGTCAGCACCGTGATGTTGTTGGTGGTGGTGTAGGACCCAGGGGTCTTGGCGCACACCCTCTTGGTGCTCTTCTTGCCGCCCTTGTCGGTGGCCTTCTTCGCCACCTGGTCGGAGACCTGGGTGGTCGAGGAGTTGGCCGACTGGTCGGCGGCACCCGCAGGGGGTGCCACGGACGCGGCGCCGATCAGAAATGCGGCGAGGGCCATGACGACCCTGATGACGATGTTCATGATGGTTTCTCCTGGTAGTGAACGTGGCCACCCATGGCCACAGGATGTGGTGGGTGGATGTTCGCATCTCCTGAGACCCTAATGAAAGGGAGATACGACGCACGCTGGCAACGAAAATCATTGGCAGGGTGCGTCGTATCTAAGCATCAAAGCATATAGTAGTTGGTGTGTCTTGGGTCTTAAAAACCCATGACTATCTAGTTCGCGGTTTTACATATGTATTATGTATTTGCCGCTTAAACAAATGACTAGGAATTACCTAGTCGTACTTGGCTAAATTGTTAAACGGCACCTCCTTTATGGCGAGGTGATGTGTTCAGATGGATTATTGGATATATACCCGCTTTTCCACCGTATCCACCATCTCACTGAGGATGATTACATAATAGCACAAACATGATAAAATGTCAACTACTATACAACAATATAGCTTATGCTTAATAAAAATTGTGAAATATATTACACCCCTCATCTGAAAGGGGTGTAATGGAGATTAAGTTAGGATTTACGACATTTGGCGACGACTGGCAATATAGTAAGCACTCGCACCTGCCAAGCTCATTGCGCCAACGATTGACAATACAGTTTCTGTTGGGCCAGTTTTAGGCATCTCGGTTGGCGTTACTTGATCTTTACAGTCATCTAAGTTTGTAGAGTAAATCGTTGGATTAGCCTTTACATCAGCTTCGTTAACCATGCGTACAGCTTTCTCGTTAATTACGCACGCTTCGATCTGCCCAGGCACTGGAGTAGGTGGAACTTCAACTTCAGCGGTGTCACATTTGTCAGGGCTTCCTGGTACGCTCGGTGCGTCTACACATGCTGTATTAGGAATTCGTCCAGCTTGTTCGCTAGGAACCTTTGCCTTAACAGTGAACATACGACTTTCGTTCTTAAGAAGCTTTAAGCCAGTTACCGTGAGCTTATTATCTTTAATCGTTGCTCCAGTAGGCGGTTCGACGCTAATGAGAGTGATTCGACTATCTGGAGTATCGGTAACCGTAACGCCGTCTAGATCGGTGCTTCCAGTATTTGTGACGGTTACAAGGTAGTTGAATTCGACATCCTTGTTAACAAGCGCATATTTTTGACCCTCTTTGATAACGGATTTTGTAATCGTAACACCAGGAGTCGATGTAGTTGGTGGAGGTGTGACCGTGAAAGTGGTTTTACATTCAGCACCGCTTTTAGCACCTTCACTCGTGTTTACAGTTACAGCAACGCTGTAGTCGCCTGGACCAAGGTCTTGGTATACAACTGATTGAGTCGTATTACCTGATTCGTAGGTTTTATCAAAAATCGTTTTACCAGCCTGGGTAACTTTAAATGCATAACTCTTAATAGTTGCACCGTTTTTTGCAGTGGCTGTAGCGGTTACCATAAATTTATTACGTACATCTTGCATAGATGCGATGACATTTACACAAGCTGCTTCTGGCTTTGGTTGGTTTTCGCCGCAGCCCTTGATCTTGCCATGTCCGTAGGCGAGAACTGGCTGGACATTGTTCGTACCGTACGTCAAGTCAATTTGGTAAAAACAACCTTTTTTCTCAGTGCTAGATGAAGGTAGGTCGACAGTGATTTTGTGATCGCCCTTGGTAAGTACCTTTGTTTTACGGTCAAAGAGCACTTGTTTTTCGTAAGGAGTTCCATCCATCGAAGGTGCATAGAACGAGTTACCAGAAACTTGTACTTTACAATTCTCTGATCCCTTCACGGTAAAGTCCACGGTTGCTTTATTATCAGCTACAGCAAAGGCACTATCTCGCTGACCTTTTATGTCAATACTACAGCGAGGCGCATCGCCAACTTGGCCAGGTTCGGCCGCCAGTGTCTGCAGCTGTGTAACACCTACGGTTGCCATGGCAATAAGAGCCACACCAAATGTTACTAGTTTTGTTTTCATTACCAGACCTCCTCGCATGGTTAGTAATAGTTGCTTATGTAAGCGGCCCCACCAACCGAAACACCAGTAATGTACTAAGGTGAAATGTAGCATAATAAGAGGTAGGCTGTCAATTTTCTACTAATTATTGTCTAATACGCATAAGCAGTATTTCGTAAGTGTGATTACGCCTTTTCAAGAGGTGGAATATTTGGTACAATCTACCGAGGTAGTTTAGGTATACTAAGCGCAAGACTCATTATCTGGTCTCATCGTCTAACGGTTAGGACACCAGGTTTTCATCCTGGCAATCGGAGTTCGATTCTCCGTGAGATCACCATGAAAAGAACGTCACAACAGTGGCGTTTTTTTCATGGGATATAAAACATGCGGTACTACGGACCCCCCACTTGGGTCCGTAGTACCGCGAGGTACCGCATGTGAGCCGCCCTTCAGGCTTGGGGCGGTCCGGCTGCTTCCTGGGGTGTGCTGGATGGCGTTGCCTTGGTGCCAGCCGGACGCCTTCTGACCATCACCACGAGCACGACGATGACGAGTAGAAGCACAGCCGCCAGACCGACCAGGCCGTAGAGCATCATGTTCGAGCCGCCGCCGGATTCCTTGGACGCCGAAGGCTTCGGTGTGTCGACCGACGTGTCTTCGGTCTCCTCGGCAACCGGAGTTGTGGTCTCAGAGGGTACGGTGACCACCGCAGGTGTGACGCCGTTGCTGACCAAGAACCGACGGAGTGTCTCCGTGTCGGTCACGAAGTTGAACGGCTGCGACTCGTCCACGACTCGGAAGGAGTTGACTCCGATCACCGCACCGTTCTCGTCGATGGTTGGGCCGCCGGACATGCCGAACGTCACCGGAGCATCGATCTCGACTGTCGGTACACCGTTGTCGGTGAACTGCTGCGAACTGACGGTGCCCTCCTTGAAAGAGGCTCGCTGGCGACTGATGTCGGAAACGTCGCCGACCGCGCCTGCGAATCCAACTGCGGTGACGTCGCTGCCGACTGCAGCCTCGGCTGCCGCCAGCGGTACACCGACCGAGTTGACGCCAGCCACCCGGAGTAGGGCGTTGTCGCCGTTGTCGAAGCGCTGGAACTTGACCACCTGGGCCGTGACGCCGTCGTCATCGAGTGCTGCATCGACCACGCCCTGGGGTTGACCGACGATCACCTTGCGCGTCCAGTGACCTTTGCGGATCTGCCAGTCCTCCTGGGCGTACCCGCGCAGCTTGTTGCTGTAGCCGAACTCATCGACCAGGTTGTCGATCAGGTCGGCTCGCACGGCGTCGTCCATCTCGAGACAGTGGCCTGCCGTGACGATGTCACCGCTCTCACTGACGAACCAGCCAGAGCAGTTGTAGACCACCTCAGAAGTTTCCTGGTAGTAGCCGGCGATGTCATCGTCGAACCAGTAGCCAGGAGCCCAGATCTCAGCTTCGTACTGAATGTCGACCCAGACCATCGATCGCTCGATCGCATCCGAGTCGTAGTCAGCCGCTTGAGACGGCGACGACATGATGCTGTTCATTCCGAAGAGCATCATGAGAAAGAGCAGTAAGCGTCTCATGACTCACATCCCAATTTTTGTTGAGGTACTTCCACGTCCCATGACGTTACAAACAATGTTGCATAATATAGATTTTTATACAATAGCTGCCTTACGTTAATCTATTAGCGTCTATAATCAGAGTATGAGAGTACCCGCATGCAATGGTGTAAATCTGGGTGGCTGGTTTGTAATTGAAAAATGGATCACGCCTTCACTTTTTGAAGGCATCAAAGCTTCGAATGAATTCGAGCTCTCGCGCACGAAAAAGGGCAGAGAACGGATCAAGCAACATCACGAGAAATTTATTCAACTGTCCGACCTAAAGTGGCTTCGAGAGAATGGTATCGAAATAGTTCGGGTGCCCGTCGGGTATTGGATACTGGGTGGTGATGAGCGATATGTCGAAGCCACAGAACGGCTTGATTGGTTTATGCAGACTTCCCTATCGCTCGGCCTTAAAGTGTTGCTGGATTTACACGCGGCTCCTGGTGCACAAAATCGGGCGGAGCACAGTGGAAGTGGAAATACAGCAGCAAATAAACATTCAACTAAATGGTTAAATGACAATCAATCACAAGATAGAACGATAGAATGGCTTTGTGCGCTTGCGGAGCGGTATCATGACTTCCCTAATCTTTGGGGTATCCAGCTACTCAATGAGCCTGCCGTTGACCTCCTCGGTATTAAGCTCGCCCGCTTTTACCGGCGTGCGTATAAAGCAGTAGTACAGTTTGCGCGACCTGGTACCTATATTGTGTTCTCAGACGGTTACGCCCCCTTACGTCTTACGAACTGTATGTGGCTACACGAGCAACCAAGTTTTCCCGTTGCCATGGATTGTCATATCTACCAGGTGTTTGGCAGCCGAAATAAAAAGCGAAGCTTCAATAGCCATATTCGAAGATTGCGATTTACGAGATTATTCCTCGAATTCTTTTCCCTCTTCCAACCAATACTGGTTGGCGAGTGGAGTGCAATGCTGCCTCACTCAAGTAGTTCGGAGCGAACACGTGAGTATGCATTAGCGCAAAAAAGTGCATTTAGAGCAACGCTCGCACATATGTATTGGAACTACAAGACTGAGGCTGCTGGTCGGTGGAACTTTCGTGATCAAGCTGAGAAGGGGCTGATACAATAAGGGTAATGAGTGTAATTTTTAAACGAACAAAGATATTAGCAACAGTTGGTCCAGCGGTCGACTCCTACGAGCAAATCGAAGAGATGGCTCGAGCTGGCGTTAACGGATTCCGGCTTAATTTTTCGCATGCCGATCATGATCATGTTGATCAACAAATAGAGTGGATCAGGCGCGCTGGCGAGGCGGTTGGTAAGCCAGTAGCCATTCTGCAGGACTTACAGGGACCAAAAGTCCGACTTGGCGCACTAAATGCGACTGAGATTCCAGTGCGCACCGGTGACAATCTGACACTAGATTATTCATATGAACATGAAGACGGCTTGACACTCCCCGTGCAGTACAACCTGGCAGAGAAGGTGCAAGTAGGACAACCACTCTATTTGTTTGACGGCAAAGTTCGCACCCGTGTGACTGATATACCTAGCGATACAGCAGTGACAGTAGAAGTCGAAAACGACGGCGTACTGATGAGCAAAAAAGGCATCAATCTACCTGAAACAGACTTTGGCGGCGATATTATTACGCCAAAAGATGAACGCGACATTGAGTTTGGAGCCAGCCGCGATATAGACTACGTTGCGCTCAGCTTTGTCCAGTCTGCCGAAGACATTAATAATCTGCGTCAGATGCTGGTAGCGCGGGAATCGACCGCACATATAATCGCCAAGGTTGAAACCAAAGCAGCAATCGAACCGTCAACCCTGGAAGAGATTGTTAAGGCAAGTGACGGAGTCATGGTAGCCCGAGGCGACCTTGCAGTCGAAGTTGGACCTGAGGTTGTACCGGTAGTACAACGAAAGATCATTGCATTATGTCGAAAGCATGGAAAACTAAGCATTATTGCGACGCAGATGATGGCGAGTATGGTAGATAATCCCGAGCCGACCCGTGCCGAAGTGAGCGATGTTGCCAGCGCGGTCATTTTAGGGGCAGATACGGTAATGCTGAGTGATGAGACTGCCATGGGAAAATACCCACTTGAAACGATTGCTGCTATGAAGCGAGTGATTCTATACACCCAAGAAAATACCGCGCCTGCACAACTTGGGGATGTGCTTACAGGGCAAGACACGCTTCAGCGCACCGCCATTGGGTCAGCAGCGGTTAAGCTCGCCGAACACCTAAAAGTCCATGCTATTATTGCCGAGACAAAATCGGGTGCGACGGCTGATGATATCGCAGCGTTTCGGCCGAATCTGCCTATCGTGAGTGTCACTAGCGAGCCGCGTACCGCACAGCAGTTAGCGCTGGCGTATGCGAACAAGAGCTTCGTTCGGCCTGACGGTGAAAAGGCCGGGCTCGATATTGCACGTGAGTTGAAAGATGAGCAGTTTTTTGGAGACATTGAACATGCGCGAGTTGTTATTGTGAGTGGACGCCAACCGGGTATGATCGGAGCGACCGATACCATACGTGTTCGTGTGCTAGAATAGCGATAACATAAAGGTGGGTAGTAAATGAAATTCTTTAAGAAAACGATTCGTGATGTACCGCTCGAAGGGACAACGGTGCTTTTACGAGCGGACTACAATGTTCCGCTAAAGGAAGATGGCTCGATCCATGATGATTATCGAATACGTGCGAGTCTTCCAACAGTAAAACGCCTATTAAAAGATGGTTGCCGCGTAGTAATCATTTCTCATCTTGGCCGTCCAGAAGGAAGGGATCAGTCACTCAGCCTCGAACCAGCCGCCCAACGGTTGGCAGAGTTGCTCCGTGAGCCAGTCCGGTTTGTCGATCAAACGATTGGCGACAAGGTAAAAATGGCAGTCAAACGCTCGCCGAGCCGTGGCGTTGTTGTATTAGAGAACTTACGGTTTCACGCAGAAGAAGAGGCGAATGACGAGGCGTTTGCACGCAAGATTGCCCAAGATAGCGGCGCCAAATACTTCGTGCAAGATGGCTTCGGGGTTGTGCACCGGGACCACGCGAGCACTGCAGCAATTACTTTATTCTTACCGAGTGTAGCGGGTCTACTGCTCGAAAAAGAATATGTGTCGATCGTTGGTGCGATGAAGCATCCTAAGCGACCACTGGTTGCTATCATGGGAGGCGCGAAAGTAAGCGATAAGATTCAGGTAGTCGACGAACTAGTCGAGAAAGCCGATCACCTGCTTATAGGCGGTGCCATGGCTAATACCTTCCTGGCGAATAATGGTATCGCTATCGGTGCCAGTAAATTTGAAGATGGCCAAGAATCGGTCATAGCTAAAATTCATGCAGCGATTGATGCGAAAGTCGGTTCGGATGCGGCTTCGGATTTCTTGGAGCTACCAAGCGATGTGGTCGTCGCCGAGTCGATCGACGAACCAGCTAAGAATCATACTGTAGATGTGACAGATGTAGCACCAAGCGAAAGAATACTAGATATTGGGCCAAAGACAATTAAGCGATACGTTGATGTCATTAATAAAGCCGGTACGGTTATTTGGAATGGAACGCTTGGATATGCCGAGCTTGCAGTATTTGCAAAAGGTTCTGCTGCCGTTGCCGAAGCTATGGTAGCCCACACAACGGTAGAGTCGATTGTGGGAGGTGGTGACACTGCTGACTTTGCAATCCACTGGGACAAGAAAAAAGGTGACAGCTTTAGCCATGTATCAACTGGCGGCGGGGCGAGTTTAGAGCTTATGGCGGGCGAGAAGTTGCCGGGCATTGAACATCTCCTGGACGCCTAGGGGAATCTCCGCTACACTAAGAGCAAATAATTAAGCGTAAGCGATACTACTAGGGTGAGCAACAAAAAATTAATCGTCGGTAATTGGAAGATGAATCTCACGGTCCATGAGTCCAGCTTATATCTTCATAAGCTTGGCCATACTTTGAAAAGTCATCGTTCTGTCGAAATGGTCTTAGCACCGAGTATGCTCGCCATACAGTCGTTAAGCCTTCAAGTGGAGCGTAAACACTTCAAACTAGCAGCTCAAAATCTGTATTGGAAAGATGAAGGAGCGTTTACTGGTGAGGTATCCGCTCATCAATTACGTGGCCTAGTTAGTTATGCGATTATTGGCCATTCAGAGCGCCGACACGTGTTTGGTGAGCATGATAAAGATGTACGCAACAAGGTGCAGGCAGCAGTGCGAAATGGCATTACACCGATCTTGTGTGTCGGGGAAACCGCGCACGAGCGTGCATCTAAAGAGACCAGTGGCGTACTTCATGATCAGATTGTTGGGGGCTTAGCAAATCTTACTGCAGAGGAAGTTTCTGAGCTGGTAATTGCATACGAACCCGTATGGGCAATTGGCACTGGTGATAATGCTCTGCCAAGCGATGTTGAAAATGCCGCTCACATCATTCGACGTCAAGTTGACCATTTGTATGGACGAGAAACAGGTGCCACAGTGCGAGTATTATATGGCGGCAGCGTCAATGCACAGAATGCCGCGAGCTATCTTGGGATTAGCTCTATAGACGGATTGCTCGTCGGCGGGGCTAGCCTTAAAGTACATGAATTCGAAACAATCATCGAAGCTGCATTCGAGGCTGGAAAGAAATAATATGAAAGATATCGATTTTGATGAACTAGATAAAGCGGTTAACTCTTTAATGGCGGGCACTGACAAGCCTGTTGGCGTGTCAAAAGAGGAGCAGCCAGCACCAGCTGAGAGCGAGCCGACCTCAAGTGTTGATGCGGTCGATGCTCTTCCTGCCGAAGCCGTGTCAACGGATCCAATAGTAGTTACTCCTGCCGTAGAGGCAGCGGCTATCCCTGTTCGTCAATCTCCTCCGGCGGTCAAACGCAGCGGACGATTTATGGATATGGTCAGCAAGCCAACCGACACCAAGCGGGCGAGTTCGCAACCAACTCCTTCGCGTGAAGGTCTTTCCATCACGCCACGTCAAAATCCCGTGGCTGAATCCGTAGTTGAACCATTGACGCCGCAAGCAAATGAACCAGTTGCTACACCCGATATCATGCCCGATCCAATCGACACAGCCGTAGACATCGAAGCCGAAGTAGCGCCTGCGACTGGTACTCCAGCTTCGAGTGAATCCGCTGCAACAGGTTCTAGCCCCATCGAATCGCCATTTATCGTTGATGCAAAAGTTGAAAAAAGACCACTGAATCCTGGGCTTCAAGATGAGGCTTCCTCTCTCGATAGTCAAAGTGTCACACCAGAGCCAGATGCTGAACCCGTTTCTACCGAAAGCAATGTTGTTTCAACCGAGAACGAATCTGACGAACCTCCTCTTGCTCCCCAGGTGCCAGAGCTAAATAGCGATCTCGTTGCTATCGAGTCAGATGAGCATGTTGCAGCAACTCAAGCAGTGGATACGAAAGATGCAGCAAGCGACGTCACGGAACCCTCTGTTCCATTAGGGGCATCATCGATCGCGCAGCAGTACACGACCCAGCCATCGAGTGGGGATCAGAGTCATGCGGCTATCTATGACGCGTCTCAATACCCCGAGCCTGTTAGTCACCCTGCGAAAGGAAAATCGAGCTGGCTTTGGGTGCTGTGGGTCGTATTACTTCTTGGTATTGGGGCTGGCGGAGCGATCGTACTGTACAACCTGGGTATCATCCCGTAAGACGCTTAGCTATACTAATAAGATATGGATTTCTTTACTGGCCTAAACGAGGCCCAAGCTAAGGCTGCCAAAACAGAAACAGGACCGTTGCTTATATTGGCGGGTGCTGGAAGTGGTAAAACAAAAACACTCACACACCGCATCGCGTATCTTGTAGGATCGAAAGGGGTTTGGCCGAATCAAATACTGGCGGTCACATTTACAAATAAAGCAGCCAAGGAAATGCGCGAACGCCTGAGCCAGTTACTTGGTCAGCCGAATACAAGAGGCTTTATGCCCTGGATGGGAACGTTTCACGGCATTTGCGTACGGCTACTTCGTGAGAACGGCGATGCAATTGGCATAGGTCATAACTTTGTCATATACGACGAAGATGACCGCCAAGGCTTGATCAAACAAGCAATGAAAACCCAGGGTGTGACAGACACTAAGATTAAGCCACGAGCTGTTAGCGGCATGATTTCAACGGCGAAGAATGAAATGGTTGGACCAGAAGAATTTGAAGCGACTGCAAATTACCCATTTCAAAAATCTGTCGCAAAGATATACCAAGCATATGAAGTGTTGCGCAAAGATGCGGGTGCATTAGATTTTGACGACTTGTTACTCGAAACAGTACGGTTATTCAAGGAGCATGACGAAATTCGACGCAAGTGGCAGCGACAATTTGTACACATATTAATCGATGAGTACCAAGACACTAACGCCGCCCAGTACGCTATCGTAAAGAGCCTGGTAGGCCCAGATCGTAATATTTGCGTTGTCGGCGACGACTGGCAAAGTATTTATAGCTGGCGAGGTGCTGACTTTACGAATATATTGAATTTCGAGCGTGATTTTCCGGGTGCACTGGTTATTAAACTTGAGCAAAACTATCGTTCAACCGGATCAATTCTAGAGGCGGCGCATAATGTCATCAGCAAGAACGTTCAGCGAACAGATAAAAAACTCTGGACCGCAGAGGGCGAAGGCTCGCCTGTGCAAGTACACGAACTTTACGACGAAGCCGAAGAAGCGAGACTAGTAGCAAGCCGCGTATCGGCCCAGATAGCTATCGGGGCAAGAAAGCCAAACGATTTTGCCGTACTATATAGAACCAACGCTCAGAGTTATACGCTTGAGCGTGCGTTGCTTCAGGCACGAGTTCCGTATCAAATCGTTGGTGGGGTGAGGTTCTACGATCGTAAAGAGATTAAAGATGTCATATCCTATTTGCGGCTTGTGTACCAGCCAAACGATCGCATGAGTTTTTCAAGGATCGCAAATGTTCCCGGGCGCGGTATTGGGCCAAGTAGCTTGGAGCGATTTATGACATGGCAGGCCGCGAGTGGGCTCGATATCATCGAGGCTTTAGTGCGTGTTCAAGAAGCTGAAGGTTTGACGCCACGAGCAAAAAACTCCTTATCCAAGCTTGGGGAGATGCTAAACAGCTTTCGAGGGCTTGATCAAGAACCAAGTTTGATGATCGAACAGCTGCTTGAAAAAAGCGGATATCTTCACTACCTGCGCGACGGTACGCCGCAGGCTGAGGACCGTGAAGAAAATGTAAGTTCACTGGTGTCCGATGCCAAGACTTTCGCCGCACTTCCTGAATTTCTAGAGGAAGTTGCGCTCATGACGAGTGCTGATGAGTCAAAAGGTCAACCGAGTGTGACGCTCATGACCCTACATGCCGCGAAAGGCTTGGAATTTCCTATTGTGTTCATGGTAGGTATGGAAGAGGGTATTTTCCCTCACTCTCGTATTCACGAGTCTGGCCCGAGCGAACTCGAAGAAGAGCGCAGGCTCTGCTACGTGGGCATGACACGAGCGCGTGAAGAACTACATCTCAGCTTCGCTGCATCCAGATTACAATTCGGTCAACGAGGCTATAACCAGCCATCGCGGTTCATCGCTGATATGGGTAATGCCGCTGCGATGTCAGAACGTACGCACACTGATATTGAAGAATTTTACGAACAAGATATGTCCTTCGACATTAACGACCGTGTACGATCGAGTCAGTTTGGAACCGGAACAATAACTGATGTCGATGGTATGGCAGTTACTGTAGTTTTTGATACGGGACAGAGTAAGAAACTTAACGTGGAATATGCGCATCTTGAACGACTTGATGCGAAGTAGAGGGGTAAGGTTTGGTATAATAGAAAGAGTGTTTTTCTTGATTTAGCGCAAGGAATTCAATCAGTACAAGGTACATACCAAGTACATCTTCATGAAACATAGAACGAATACCATTTCGCCCCTGTATATCTTCATCTTATGCCTATCTATAGGATTGGGCATATTCAGTGCGATTCTCATGCCAAAGGCTCACGCAGTCGCAAATGGTGAGCGTTTAATCATGATTCACGACCGAGACAGAGAAGTTGGCCTGATAACAAAAGCTGATACACTTCGTGAAGTATTTAATGAAGCTGATATTCAGCTCGACAAGAACGATAGGGTAGAGCCGGGGCTAGACGAAGCGTTGGTTGCAAATAGTTATCAGGTGAATGTGTACCGAGCTCGACCAGTCGTGATCGTTGATGGGCAAGTCAAACAGCTCGTCATGAGTGCCTATCAGACGCCGAAACAAATCGCCAAGCATGCAGGCATCAATCTTCGTGATGAGGATGTCGCTGAGGTTGACTTAAGCGCGGACTTCATCGGCGACGGCGCGAGTCTTCGAATGAATGTAGATAGAGCCGCAGCTGTTGAGATGACGCTATATGGTAAACCTCAAACCGTGTATACGCAAGCGACTACTGTGGGAGACTTCTTAAGGGAAAAGAAAATTACGCTCGGTAAGGACGATGACATGTCAATAGGCAAAGAAGTGGCAATAACTGCAGGCATGTCCCTTTCGATTTGGCGAAACGGAAAGCAGACCGTGACGCAGGAAGAGGATGTCGCATTCGAAACTGAGAAGATTCAAGATGCGAATCGAGAAGTCGGCTTCAAACAGGTAGATACTCCAGGTACCAATGGTAAGAAAATGGTTACGTACGAAATTGTGATGCAGAACGGTATCGAGGTGAGTCGCGTCGCAATTCAGTCAGTCGTTACAAAGCAGCCTGTCAAACAAACTGAGACGGTTGGCACAAAAGCCACTAACACCTTTAACGGTGATTTTGCTGGCGCTTTAGCTCGACTACGTAGCTGTGAAGGCAGCTACACGAGTAACACAGGCAATGGCTACTACGGTGCATATCAATTCGATATCCAGACCTGGGGTGGATATGGCGGATATCCGAATGCTGCAGCTGCACCACCTGCGGTCCAAGATGAAAAAGCATGGCTTACATACCAAAGGCGTGGCTGGAGCCCATGGCCAAGCTGTAGTAAGAAGATGGGCCTCCAAGATATTTATCGGTAAACTTATGAGTGGTCCTAAAAAAGAACTCGGCCAGCATTGGCTAACTGACAGATTTATCCTTGGCGAAATTGCTGATGCGGCGGGAATTGAGCAGAAAGATACAGTCCTTGAGATCGGTCCAGGCCTGGGGACTCTTACGAGCGAACTGCTTCGACGTGCACGGAGCGTCGTCGCAGTGGAGTTTGATAGTGAGCTTGCGCACAAGCTCCCCGGACAATTTCCAGGTAAAAACCTGAAGGTTTTAAACGAGGATATCTTATCATTCGATCTTGATACGCTTCCTAAGGGATATGTTGTTGTAGCAAATGTGCCGTACTACATTACTAGCAAGATAATCCAGAAACTGATGACGGCTACGAATAAGCCGCGAATCGCGGTACTGTTGGTGCAAAAGGAAGTCGCCGAACGTATCGCAGCCGAACCGGGAGACATGAGTATTTTGGCGATCAGTGCCCAGGTGTACGCCGAAGCAAAACTAGGAATTGAAGTACCGAAAGAGTTCTTCACTCCCCCACCAAAGGTCGATTCGCAAGCCATTATTTTATGTACTCGTAACCAACCGCTCGTATCAGAAGATGATGAAAAAGCATTCTTTCACATGGTTAAAGCTGGATTTTCTTCTAAGCGCAAGAAGCTTCGAAGCAGCCTAGCTGGCGGACTAGGTCTTGAAAAGTTAGAGGTTGAGAACCTGCTGGGTCAGGCAGATATCTCAGCTGACGATAGGGCAGAAGATCTTTCGATTGATGAGTGGAATCGATTGACTAAGGTATGGCATGAACGACAATAATGTATTGATTGCTATGTCGGATATGAGCGATGGCTCAATGTCATCAGGCGTCGATGAAATGACGAAACGAAATAATCGACAAAAGTTCTTGCAGCAGCACGGCGTCAGTCTTGAACAGTCGATACTGGTTCGGCTTGAATACGGTGGCAGCAACTATCTTCGTTACTATGAGGTCGGGTTTGAGCAGAAGGGTGACGGCATGTCATATGGTTCGAGTATTATCGCCGACGCCCTTTTTACAAGACAAGTGGATACCGCGCTTTTTCTGCCAGTCGCGGATTGTATAGCTGCCGTGCTGTTCGACGAGGAGCATAACGTGCTCGGATTGTCTCATTTAGGTCGACACAATCTTGAGCAACAAGGCGGTACTGCTACTGTGCAATTTATGACACAGGAATTCGGAACACGACCAGAAGAGTTGCGAGTTTGGTTGAGTCCGGCTGCAGGTCGTGGTAACTATCCACTGCATGATTTCGAAAACCGGAGCTTGCATGAAGTTACCCTTCAGCAGCTGCTTATCAGCGGAGTGCGAACAGATAGTATAACGGTTGATGAGCGCGACACAACGACAAGCGAGAACCTGTTTTCGCATAGCGAATTCTTGCGAGGCAAGAGGACGCAGGACGGCAGACAGGCCGTGCTCGCTATGATGCGCTCGTAACCTCTGTTATACTTGACTCGATATGGGAAAAAATCTCTACATAACTACTGCTATTCCGTACGTTAACGGCACACCTCACATCGGTAATGCGCTCGACTACCTACTCGCTGATATATGGAAGCGCTACCAGGAGCAAAATGGTAAGACGGTGAGATTCCAAGTCGGAACTGATGAGCATGGTAACAAGATTGCTGCTAAGGCGGCTGAAGATGGGCTGGATCCGCAAAGCTATACAGATAAGATGTACCCAAATTTTGAAGCCCTTATGAAAAAGGTTGGTGCGAATTATACGGATTTCATTCGAACGACAGATGGGCATCATAAAGGTGCAGTACAGTACATATGGCAGCAGCTACAACCTTACATCTACAAAGGCACCTACCAAGGTTGGTATTGTATGGGTCACGAGGCGTTCTTCACCGATAAGGAAGTCGAAGCTACGGCTGGTGTGTGCCCTGATCATCAAACACCGTATGAACAGGTCGCCGAAGAAAACTACTTCTTAAAGACTAGTGAATTCACGGATCGAATCCGTGAAGCAATTGAAAAGAATAAGATGCAAATTGTGCCCGAGTTTCGCAAGAACGAATTCCTGAACCTTATCAAAGACGGGTTACCTGATGTCTCAATATCTCGTCCGAAAAAAAGTCTTACATGGGGTGTCAGTGTACCTGGCGACCCGGATCAGATCATGTATGTGTGGGTTGATGCACTCAGCAACTACTTGACTGTACTCGGCTATCCTGACAAACCGGAATGGCAAGAATATTGGCCTGCTGACGTTCAGGTAGTCGGTAAAGACATTCTTCGTTTTCACGCCGGAATTTGGCCAGCGATGCTGTTGGGTATTGGTGTCAGTCTGCCCAAAAAACTGCTGGTTCATGGTTTTGTAAATGTTGGTGGCGCAAAAATGAGTAAGACGGTTGGCAATGTCGTCGACCCAAACGAAGTGATCGATCAATATGGAGTTGATGCGTTCCGTTATTTCTTTTCTCGCCACATTCCCACACTCGATGACGGAGACTTCACCTGGGAGAAGTTTGAAATGGCGTACAACAACGAGTTGGCGAATGATCTAGGTAACCTTGTGGCGCGAGTTGCGAACATGCTCACGAAGTACCAAGCTGGTGTCATAGGCGATGCTCCACTTGGTGAGCACGATATGAAGCTTTATCATGCAGCGTTCGAACGTCTTGAGTCTAATAAGGCTCTCGATGAGGTATGGCATATGGTTCGCTCGCTCAATAAGTATATTGATGACGTGAAGCCATGGGAGATCGCAAAACGCAAAGAAGTCGATACAGATGCTGAAGCTCATTTGACCGAAGTTCTGGCCCACTGTGTTGGAAATCTGCTGCAGATAGGTGATCTACTCAAACCGTTCATGCCCACAACCGCTCAAGCCATCCATAGTATGTTCGAAACCGGCGTAGTGGTCGAGAGCGCGGTCCTATTTCCGAAAATTTACCAGCACACCGCGAATCCTCGACAACCTAAGTAGGTGTGGCGCATGCAGTTTGTCGATACGCATTGCCACATTCACGAAAGCGCACTATTTGACGTAGCCATGGTAGATGACGCGCTAAATGCCGCGACAGAAGCGGATGTTTCGAAGATAATCGGTGTTGGTACTAACATTAAAAGTTCGATCGAGGCCGTAGAACTAGCCGATCGGATTGCATTCTGTTATGCGATCGTTGGAGTTCACCCGCATGATTCCAAAGACGGCGTTGACTACATAGAGCAGATACTGAAGAAACATAGTAAAAAAGTTGTTGGTGTAGGAGAGATAGGCCTTGATTATTTTTATGCACATTCCCCAAAGCCTGCCCAATACAAAGCACTCGAGCAACAACTGGAGTGGGCTACGGAGTATGACTTGCCGGTCTCATTTCATGTCCGCGACGCGTTCGATGATTTTTGGTCGATTTTTGCTAACTTTCCAGGCGTTAAAGGAGTGCTTCATAGCTTTACTGATAATGCGCAAAACTTGGAGCGAGGCCTTTCCGAGGGTCTATATATAGGGTTAAACGGTATTTCCACGTTCACAAAAGACGAAACTCAGCGCCAATTATTTGATTCGATACCTCTTGAACGAATACTTCTTGAAACCGACGCACCATTCTTGACACCTCCGCCGCACCGTGGTAAAGTAAACGAGCCAGCATTCGTCAGGCATGTGGCCGAGTATCACGCTAAGAGGCGTGGGGTAGAGCTCGAACACCTTGCACGAGTCACATCTGCGAATGCATCTACATTGTTTTCCCTCTCTTAGGAAAACACGTCTTCTAACATCAAAATAACTAACATATATTACTGTTGTCATGCATCAGGAGTTTTGACTGTGAGCGAACAACCGATTAATTCCATATCAAATCTCGATCAACGCCGTTATAAAGCAGACGGCTCATTGGAAATGGGCCCCGAAACGGATGTCGGCCTACATATGAATCAAGTTGTGCCTAATTTTGATAAGCAGGCAGTTGAAGCTGGTCGTGAGATATTCGTAAAGTCGCCTGTCAAGTTTGAATCCTTGAGTGAGGTTGCGGTCAGAGGCATGAAACTTGCCAGCCTGAATGAGATACGCGTGCGTCATATGCGCCCCGAGGACACGCCATTCTTGCAAAATGAGGAAGACAAGGCAGCGTGAGCGTATTTCATAAAGCCCTGACACTCTTAATCGGCGATACGAACGAAGTATCGTACTTAAAGGTTCCAAAAAATCGAAAACCCCTAAAGCAAATGAGTGAACGTAAGCTTATTCAGCTTGAAAGTGCGATCGGACGTGAGCTATTTGGATCAGTCCCTAAAGGTCACCAGCGTGAATTCTTTTGTCTCGACGAAAAAACTTGTATCTGGTTTGAGTCATATAAAGATAAAGATGGAAAAATGGTCGAGTCAACGACACGTTACGAGATCCAGGGTGATAGAATTCTAAAGATCCAAGGCGGTGCAAGGTACAGCTATCTAGACGGCGCCGAGCTAACGAACTTACTACTCGCCATAGACTTATATTACGAGCGTGTCATGCGAAGTGTTTATCGACACGATCCTGCAACCGGCCAACCACTCGCGAACTGATATACTTTAAAGAGTAATGACCGAGAAAATCTTCTACTTCGACCATGCCGCGGCGACTCCTGTCGATGAGCGCGTTCAAACGGCTATGAAGCCGTATTTTTCAGTAGATTTTTTCAATCCTTCTAGTCCCTATGCGCCTGCGGTAAAAGTACGTCGAGACTATGAGTTAGCTAAGTCAAAACTAGCATCGACATTCGGGGCGAAGGGCGACGAGGTTATTATTACGGCTGGTGCGACAGAATCGATTAATCTCGCATTTAGTTCGGTAAATGGCCATATCGTTACGTCGGCTATGGAACATGATGCCGTGTTGGCTGCGGCAAAGCTGCATGATCATTCGATTGTTAGACCAACGGAAAATGGACTTGTATCTACGCAGTCTATTCAAGACGCGATACGGCCAGAGACTGAGATTGTAAGCGTGCAGCTAGCTAACAACGAAATAGGCACAGTTCAGCCAATACGAGATATCGCGACGATTGTGGAAACGGAGCGCACTCGACGCCGGAATTCAGGCGACAAGCGCCCGATTTATCTTCACTGCGATGCCTCGCAGGGATTTGGGCAAGTAGATGTTAATGTTGCACGTTTGGGCGTCGATATGCTTACGTTGAACTCAGGAAAAATGTACGGCCCTAAGCAGGTGGGTTTACTGTGGGCGAAACCGAGCGTTAGGCTCGAGGCTCAGATAGTTGGCGGTGGCCAAGAAAGAGGCTTACGAAGTGGAACAGAAAACGTTCCTGGCGTGATTGGATTCTCGTTGGCCGCACAGATTGCTCATGATCATCGCAAGTCCGAGGCCGAGCGACTTACTGCATTACGAAATACGCTTCAAGAAATGCTAACTGAATCAGTCGAGGATTTAGTGGTAACTGGGCACCCAAAGCGAAGACTTCCCGGATCACTCCATGTTTCCATACCCGGCCTTGACGGAGAAAGATTAATATTTGCACTCGAAGCCAGGGGTGTCCTCGTTGCAACTGGTAGTGCTTGTGCGGCAAACAAGGGCACGCGCTCACACGTACTATCGGCACTCAATATTTCTGATGAAGTTGCCGATGGGAGCCTTAGAATTACACTTGGACGGCTAACAGATGAACGCAGTATTCAAGAAGGCGGTAAGATCATTGTTGAAGAGATTCTGCGTGAGCGCGCAAGGGTAAGTCATGCGTAATTTTCTACTCGTATTAGTTGGCCTGGTTATAGTATTCATTACCGTACTCAGCGTATATCTTACACCAGACGATTTACGCGGATGTAATGGTGTTTCCCGGGTTAATGATTGCCAGCCAGCTGATGCAATTGTGGCGATAAGTGGTGGTAATACGTCTGCACGCGCTGCTGAGGCTATACGGCTTTATAAAGAGGGCTGGTCGGACACATTAATATTTTCTGGTGCCGCAGCCGACACAAGTGGGCCCAGTAATGCCGAAGTGATGCGTCGCCAAGCTATTGAAGCCGGAGTCCCTGATACTGATATAGAAGTTGAAGCATTATCTCAAACGACTAAACAAAACGCCGAGCGCGTGAAAGAGTTGCTCGTCCAGGCTGGTGGCGGTGGAGCAAAACGAGTGATCCTAGTCACATCTCCGTATCATCAACGTCGTGCCAGTCTAGAGTTTCGCGTGCTGGCAGGCAACGGCATAACTATTGTCAATCGTCCTATTCCGAAAGATCCCGATTGGTCAGTTGTGTGGTGGGCCACGCCGCGTGGCTGGTGGCTCGCGATTGGAGAGCTTGTGAAGATCATTGCATTCTATGCGGGCGAGAGCCGATGACAAAAGTATATGTTGGTATGAGCGGCGGCGTTGATTCGAGTTTAACGGCTGCACTGTTGGTCGAAGCTGGATACGATGTGACAGGTGTATACATGAAGAATTGGACTCAGGATATGCCAGGTATGCGGTGTCCGTGGGCAGATGACCTCGCAGATGCAAAGCGGGTTGCTGTGCATTTAGGCATTGACTTCAAAGTATTCGATTTTGAAAACCAATATCGCGATAAAGTTGTCGATTACATGATCGATGAATATAAAAAAGGGCGAACGCCGAATCCAGACATCATGTGCAATCAGGAAATAAAGTTCAAGTTATTTCTCGAAACCGCACTCGAAGACGGTGCTGATTTAGTAGCGACTGGCCATTATGCCAAAACAGAAAACGGTCGGCTACTTTTGGCTGAAGATACGAACAAAGATCAAACATATTTTCTATATCGAGTCGAAAAGTCTGCGCTCGAGAAAACACTGTTTCCACTCGGCGGATTTACAAAGCCGACCGTACGTAAAATGGCTGAGGAACGTGGGCTTACAACGGCAGCCAAAAAGGATTCGGTTGGAATTTGTTTTGTTGGCCAAATTGGTATGCGGGAATTTCTGAGTCAGTATGTCGAGACCGAACCGGGTGATATTATCGATGCTAAGAACGGTCAGACTTTAGGCAGGCATGACGGGGCAATATTCTATACACTTGGTCAGCGTCATGGACTCGAAATCGGCGGAGGATTACCATATTACGTAGTTGGTAAGGATATGGAAGCAAACCAAGTTTTTGTTTCGACTGACCTAAACGACGAAAACCTTTGGAAACAGACTGTGCCACTTGAGGATATCCATTGGATCGATGGCAGAGCCCGTACTGGTGAAATGCGAGTGCGAGTTCGTCACCGAGCACAGTTAGTCGTGTGTCGAATTCAGGACAATACGATACTATTCGAGCAACCTCAGCGGGCTGTGACACCCGGCCAATCTGCGGTTTTATATCTAGACAATGAATGTGTTGGTGGGGGCGTGGTCGGCGCGTAGGCGTATACTGTAGGTATGAAGCGATTAGCGATTATCATCTCGTCCGTGATTCTCGTACTGGCTGCTGGCGTACTAACCTACACGATATTAAGACAACTTGATACAAATGTTGCTGTTCCTAGTCGGGACCAGGCAAGTAGCACGCCTGCATTACACGCTACGGAGGTCATAACTGGACTTGATCACCCATGGGATGTCGACTTCTTGCCAGATGAAACAATGATATTCACGGAGCGAACTGGCGACGTATCCCTGCTCCGTGCAGGCAAAAAAGACGTCCTCGAATCCATAAGCGATGTAGACGCAACTGGTGAGGGTGGGCTAATGGGTCTAGCTATTGACCCGGAGTTCTCAACGAACCGTTCCATGTACGTATGCCTGAACAGCACCAAGGGTGATATTCGGGTACGAAGACTGGAGATCAACGAAGACTTGAATGAAATAGCGAGCAGCACAGATATCGTCACAGGACTCCCCGCGGCAAGCTCTGGTCGACATTCCGGATGTCAGCTGGCCTTTGGGCCTGATAAAAATCTTTGGGTCGGTACAGGCGATTCTGCTGACGAATCGGTGGCCCAGGATGCACGCAGTTTAGGCGGAAAAATCCTGCGAGTAGATCGTGACGGCAAAGCGATTGAAGGAAACCCCGACAGTGCTGACAAACGAGTATATTCATACGGGCATCGCAATATTCAGGCACTTGCATTCTATACCAATCTGCAAAACGAATCGTATGGGATAAGCGTTGAACATGGTACGGATAGGGATGACGAAATAAATGAACTTAAGCCCGGCAATTTTGGCTGGCAAGCGGGAGATAATTACGATGAATCGGCGAGCATGACAGACCTGAAGCGATTCCCTGATGCTGTACCGAGTATATGGAGCTCTGGTAGTCCCACGATCGCACCGTCTGGAGCAGCGTTCCTTATGGGCGAATCATGGGGGCGGCTAAAGGGATGGCTCGCAGTTTCAGTACTCAAAGATCAAAAGCTACTGTTACTTAATATAAAGAATGGTTCGGTTAGCGGAGAACGTACGTACTTCAAGAATGAGTATGGCCGCTTACGCGCAGCGACCTTGGGACCGAACGAAACACTCTACATCACGACTGACAACGGTAACGATGCAATTCTTAAAGTGGCGGCAAATTAGACACGTCTTGAGGTAGCGCAGATCCGCCAAGTCGTTCGCGGTAATGTCTAGTCCATGCTTCTGTTTGATCTTCTCGGTTGCGAGAAGTGTATTTTACAGCTGATTCTGAGTATATCGGAAGCCACGGATCAATTACCTCAGGTGCGCCGATCGTCACTACAATACAAGACCATATTTGACCGCATGAATCTGAAGTGCAGCTTTTCGGTCGCTCGCTTATGTCTATCGCTTGCGAGCAGTTACCACATGTAGCTTTCACAAAACTTTTGCACATTAGACATTCTCGAGGACTGATCGTCAGCCTTTCGCCGACACCAGATGTCTCGCCAGAACCGATGAACTCTGTAGCGTGATCAGCGTATCCCATAATCTAGTAATAGTAAATAAAATCGATACAAATGCAAATAGTGGTAAAATAACAGAGATGAATGCCCAAGAAATCCGCAATGCTTACTTAGAGTTTTTTAAAGATCGCTCACATGCGGTTATCCCACGTGCGCCGCTAGTTCTAAAAGATGATCCAACAACGTTGTTTACAGGAAGTGGCATGCAGCCTATTATCCCGTATTTACTTGGACAACCACACACTGAAGGTAATCGACTAGTCGATAGCCAAACATGTCTTCGCGCTCAGGATATCGACGACATCGGCGACAATCGTCACACGACGTTCTTTGAGATGCTGGGGAACTGGAGTTTGGGTGACTACTTTAAAGAGCAGCAAATTGAGTGGATGTTTGAGTTCCTTAGCGATGTGGTCAAACTCGATATGAATCGAATTTATGTAACTTGCTACAGTGGTGCGCCGGAATTTGGTATCGAAAAAGATATCGAAGCTGCGAGCGTGTGGGCGAAACTGTTCGAGGCTAAAGGGCTTAGTACTGGCCAAGCAGATATCGGTAGTGAAGAGGCTGGCTACGAACGAGGCATGCAAGAAGGTGAGCGTATCTTCTACTACGACGGGAGTAAGAACTGGTGGAGTCGAAATGGGAACGAAGCTAACACGCCGATTGGCGATCCGTGTGGGCCTGATAGCGAGATGTTCTATGAATTTGATATTCCGCATAACCCGGAATTTGGCGAACATTGTCACCCGAACTGCGACTGTGGCCGATTCATGGAAATTGGAAATAACGTGTTCATGGCATACAAAAAAGTTGGTGACGGCAAATTTGAAAAACTCGAAAAGCCAAATGTCGACCATGGTTCTGGTTTAGAACGCATTGCTGCTGCCAAACTGAATGACCCAGATGTATTCAAGATAAGCCTTATGTGGCCAATCATCGAAAAGCTAGAACAGCTGAGCGGCAAGAAATACGAGTCTCACACCAACGCAATGCGCGTCATCGCAGATCATTTACGGGCAGCTACCTTCTTAGCGGTTGACGGCTGTGTACCGAGCAACAAAGAACAGGGTTACGTGATGCGTCGATTACTTCGCCGTGCAATACGTTTCGCGTTCGAGCTGGGTGTCGAGCAGAACTTCTTCGAGCAAATTGTACCAGTCGTCGCTGACTTGTATCATGGGGATTTTTCGGAAGTCGCCGAGAAACGCGAAGAAATCATCGCAATACTTATGAAGGAAGAAAAGGTATTTCGCCAGACGCTGAGGAAGGGATTGAAGGAGCTACAGAAATTCTCTGAAGCCGGTATCGATGGAGCAGGTCTATTTACTTTGTACGACACATACGGATTTCCTGTAGAGTTATCGACAGAAGAGGCATTCAAGCAAGGATATGAACTTCCGGCAGATTGGCGCGAGCAGTTTGATGCAAAGATGAGAGAGCAGCGTGAACGTTCGCAAACCGCAGCCAAGGGTACATTCAAGGGCGGTCTGGGTGGCCAAACCTTACAGCACAAGAAATATCACACCGCGACACACCTCATGTACCAAGCCCTTCGCGATGTGCTAGGCGACCACGTAGTGCAACGAGGGAGTAATATCACCGAAGAGCGACTGCGATTCGACTTCTCGCACCCAGAAAAGGTAACTCGTGAGCAACTCGACCAAGTTGAAGAAATCGTAAACCGTGAAATTGCGAAAGATTTACAGGTCAGCTTTGCGGAATATCCGACCATCGAAGCAACCGGGCCACTCGGCGCTCTTGGTCAGTTTGGTGATCGTTATGGCGATACGGTAAAGGTTTATTCTATGAAGGATAAAAGCTCACCTGAAGACGAACGCCCATTCAGTTTCGAAATTTGCGGCGGCCCTCATGTTGACCACACCTTGCAGTTGTTCGAAGATAATAAAACATTCAAGATTACCAAAGAAGAAGCTTCAAGCGCAGGCATTCGCCGTATTAAGGCTATTCTGGCCTAGATGTCGTTGCTGTGCTCGCGTGCAGGTAATGAATCGATTAGTTCGTCATAAGCATTCACAAAAAGCTTAACGATATTGTGATCTTTCATATCGATTGGTGATGTTTTGCCATGCGCATCTTTATATATAAAGCTCGCCGACTTGAGACTGTAGCCATCGCCCCGCACAGACTTTTCAGTCGCAACGGTCATCGCTTGAGATGCATGCTCGTCGTGTGATTGGCTAAAGTAGAGAGCGAATCTATATGCTTCTTCTGCATCCAGCTCGGGATGAATCCATACTTTCTCGAGCACGAGTTTGACGGTAGACTCGTCTATCGCTTCGGTTTCCACGCGTCCAATTCGGATCATGACTGGCTGCTCAACGGTACTTTCCAGTGCCGCGATTTCTAGCGCACTTTCGCGGCTCTGATGTCCCCGTTGTTCGGCGAGCAGAAACAGAGCTCTTTCGGCAATCGTTGGATACATGCTGGCATCGATCAGGTTCTTTTGTACGAGACTATCTAGGCTTGCAGAGTCTGTGCCGGTTGCGCGTAGGATCATGCCTGCAGCTTCTTTCGAAGATAGTTCACGAGTAACGGCACCTGTTGTAGCCTTATACCCACCGGACGTAGTTTCGAGGATTGTTGCATCGCCATAAAAAATGTCCGGCACTAAACGCACGCGAAGATGGTCACCATCCATTCCCTTATAGCGCAATCCATCAATCTTTAATTTACATGTTGGATTTTCAGTCCCATCTATCGCGTAAGAATGTGTGAATGGAACATATGTTTGATCCACCTCAAACAATGTTTCGGTGTCGATATCAAATCGCTGAATATCGTGATCCGCGTAATCAAATAAACGATCGAGTCTGTCGTCGAACGCAAGGTCAAGCAAGTACTCCTCGCTCGCTTCTTCGATGCCAGGGATAGGTGTTTCGATATCAGGCGATGTTCTATCAGACATAATAATACTATTATTATAGCATAAATATAAAAATATTGCAATATTTCTACCGTCACCTTGCCGATTAGGATATAATGGAAAGCACTTATGGTATTCGAAAAATTACGTCAATTCCAACAAGCTCGCCAAGAATCAGATGATAAACAACATATCGTCGCCCTCGATATCGGGACAGAATTCGTAAAGGCTCTCATAGCTAAAATGGAAGATGATCAGTTAAAGATCGTCGGCATGGGCCGCGTGCGACAAGATGTAAGTGATATGCACTCAGGCGCGATCGCTGATATTGCTGGCGTTGTTCAGAACTGCGAACAGGCTTTAAGTGAAGCCGAGGAACAGGCTGGTTTGCAGGCAAAGCGAGTGGTTATTGGAATTGCCGGAGAGCTGGTTAAAGGTGTTACGAATACAATTCGCTATCGCCGTCCACAGCCCGACCGTCCACTCGACGTTGCCGAAATGGAATTCATCATCGAAAAAGTACAGGAACGTGCTCAAGGAAAAGCGCAAAAGCAAATTGCGCTCGAGACTGGTAATGAAGAAGTCGAAGTTAAGCTCGTCAACTCGGCGTTAGTATCAATTCATATCGATGGCTATAAAGTGTCTAACCCGATTGGATTCCAGGGTAAAGATGTCGCAGTCCAAATCTACACGGCGTTTGCGCCAATGGTGCATATCGGTGCACTGGAACGTGTAGCCGATGAACTTGCGCTCGAACTCGTAGCAGTTGCTGCTGAACCATTTGCCGTGTCAAGGAGTGTTTTAGGTAACGATGCAAGCAGTAATTTTACCGCCATATTAACGGATGTGGGCGGCGGTACGACTGATATTGCTGTGGTCAATGACGGCGGCGTAGAGGGAACAAAGATGTTTGGTATCGGTGGACGGAGCTTCACACGCACAATATCAAGCGAAATGGACCTTACTTATAAAGACGCTGAAAAACTGAAGGTTAACTTGGGACATGAGCAAATTAAGCCAACCGTTAAAAAGCAGGCTGAGGGCGCCATAGATAAAACGGTCGAAGTGTGGCTTGCGGGTGTCGAATTAGCCCTGAGTGAGTTCGACTCAGTTGATCATTTACCAAATCGAATACTACTATGCGGGGGTGGTTCGAGCCTTGAGCAACTCGTTAAAGCACTCGAAACAAAAGAATGGTATAAAGACCTGCCATTTACTAAGCGGCCAAGCGTACACCATATCTCGCCGCGTGAGGTCATCGGCATTGAAGATACGACCGGTGACGTAAACGACCATACCTTCATAACAGCCATGGGCCTTCTCAGGGTTGGCTATGATACAATGATGGGCAGTACCGATGACGGTTCAATCAAAGAAAAATTAAATCGAATTCTCAGAATCTAGGTAGATGAACAAAGACGTCATATACATCGATGTCGAAGATGACATCACCGCAATCATTTCGAAGGTTAAAGCCTCTAAGGAGAAGATTGTTGCACTTGTGCCGCCAAAGCGGATCGGCGTACTACAATCTGCAGTGAATTTGCGTCTGTTGGCAAGGGCCGCAGATCAAAGCGAAAAACGTCTTGTAATCATTACTAATAACCATGCGCTGACCAGTCTAGCTGCTAGTGCAAGCCTGCCTGTTGCAAAAAACCTGCAGTCAAAACCCGAGATCGCGCAGATTGCCGCACTTGAGGTGGATGACGGCGAAGATGTAATCGACGGCAACGATCTACCTGTTGGTGAGCATGCTCGCCAGTCAGAAGAATCGGCGGTTGAAGCTATTGCCGCTGCGCCGGTAATAAGTACAGCACAGCTCGCTGAGCCACCAAAGCCGGGAGAAGCAGCTAAGCCAGGTAGGGCAAAGTCAGGTCCTAAAGTGCCGAATTTCAATACTTTTCGTAAAAAACTCATTGCCGGGATTGGCGGTGGTATTCTACTCGTTGCCTTTCTTATCTGGGCAATTGCTTTCGCGCCGCGTGCAACGATTGTTGTAGCTGCGAAAACAAGCGACTCATCGGTGAATGCGAAAGTGACAATTGGCGATAAGCTTACGACCGACCTTACGAAAAACTCTATAAAAGCAGTTAAAGCGTCAAAGTCTGAAAAGAAGACAATTGATTTCGCTGCGACTGGTAGTAAAAATGTGGGAGAAAAAGCCAAAGGAACTGTTAAGTTCTCAACAAACAACATTAGCAATTTAGGCACAACAATTCCTGCAGGCACAAACCTAACGACAAGTAGCGGTGTGACATTCGTAACTGACGCGAGCGTAACGATAACGATTAATAACTATCAAAATGCACCAACTACGGTTACTGCTGCGGAGCAGGGCGCGAAATATAACGCAGCAACTGGCCAAGTTACTGGGGCACCGAGCGGCATATCCGCTAGCTTAACCGAAGCAACGTCTGGTGGTACCGATAAAGTAGTAAAAGTTGTGACCGCCGATGATGTTCAAAAGGCAAAAGAATCACTAATCGAAGGTGAATCGAAAGATATTGAAGCCCAACTCCGTTCGCAACTTAAGAAAGATAAGATAATTCCAGGTAGCTACAGGGTTGACTACAATGACGTTAAATCTACGCCTGATGTCGGCACTGAATCGGAAAGCGGTAACGCAGTCCTCGCCACTACGGTTGTGTACAAGCTTTATGGATTGAGCGAAAGCGAACTCGGTAAATATTTAGACGCCTACCTAAAGAAGCAGATGAGTTCAGCCGAAACTCAACGAGTATATGACAATGGTAAATCAAAAGCGGAATTTCAAGATGTGACAAATGCAGCCGACACATCTGAATTAACACTAATAGCAACCGCAAAAATTGGCCCTCAACTTGATGAATCCGAGATTAAGAAGCAGTCTCTTGGACGAAAAGGTGGAGAAATTCAAGAATCGCTCCAATCAATTCAGGGTATCCAAGATGTTGATGTAAAGTACTTCCCATTCTGGGTAGGCTCAGTGCCGAACGACGAAAAGAAAGTAAACGTAGTATTCACAGTTGATGGCACAGACTAAGCAGCTACTCGGTTTGGATGTGGGAGCTGCGCGCATTGGGGTTGCTATGGGTGATAGTGGTGTGCGAATTGCGATTCCCCACGGTGCAATAGATGTTGATGGCACTGAAGTATCTGCGATTGCAGAGCTTGTGATTGCGAATGATATATCCACGGTTGTTGTCGGCTATCCTCGAAATCAGTCAGGTGAGGCGACGGAGCAGACTGGCTATGTGGAATCATTTTCCGAGCGCTTGAAAGATATAGATGCGGATATTGTATTCCAAGATGAGTCGTTAACAAGCGTAATTGCAGAGCAGCGACTCGTGGCTCGTGGCCACACATTTACAAAAGGTGACATAGATGCAGAAGCGGCCGTCATTATTCTGCAAGACTACATGGAGCAGCAACTGTGAGAGGTGATATTATTCCACCGAAGCGACCAGACACGAACACTCAGCAGCCTATGCCGTTGCAGGAACCGTCTAATCTCCAGCCAACAGATACAAAACTTGAGACATCGCCTGAGCCTAAGCCCTCGATAAACTCTGTGATAGAGCAAATTCCCATACCTTTAGCGAACGAAGCGGAAAAACCTAAGCGTCCCCGCAAGCGGTTTTTGCTCACGATAATAGGTGGTGTATTGCTCATCGTACTCATAAGCCTCGCCGGTTTTTTTGCATGGTATACCCAGCAGTTAGCGGCTGTTTCTCCAAACAGTGATGAAAAGATAAAAGTCGTTATCGAGCCGGGCAGTGGTCCTGCCGGTATTGCGAAAGTACTCAAGCAGAACGATCTTATACGGAATGAATCAGTATTCGGATGGTACGTACGTATGCACGGCAAATCAGGACAGCTCCAATCTGGCGCATATAGATTAAGCAAATCAGAGGATGTTCCAACGATCGTGAAACATCTTACTTCAGGAAACACCGATACGTTTTCGATTACGTTCTTACCAGGGGCAACGCTTGCAAAGCATCGCCAAGTGCTGATAGATGCTGGCTATGACAGCGCACAGGTTGATGCCGCTCTTGCAAAATCCTACGATAATCACCCTATCTTCGATGGCAAACCGAGCGGAGCTGACCTAGAAGGCTACATCTACGGTGAAACATATAATTTCGGTGCAGATGCGACGCCAGAGCAGATTATCGACCGTACGCTCGACCAATTTGAATCAGTCGTAAAAGAGAACGACCTCATCAACTTATATAAGGCGCAAGGGTTTACCCTATACCAAGGCATTACTATGGCGTCTATCATTCAGCGCGAAGTCGCCACTCCAGAAGATGCAGCGCAAGTGGCGCAAGTCTTTAAGAAGCGATACGACATGGGCATGCAACTCGGTTCAGATGTAACCTACCAATATATCGCCGACAAGACCGGTCAGGCGCGTAGTGTCGACCTTGATTCACCGTATAATACTCGTAGATATGCTGGACTGCCGCCAGGTCCAATATCCTCGCCGGGAGTTGCTGCCTTAAAAGCCGTTGCAAACCCAGCCCCTGGGGACTATCTCTACTTCTTAAGTGGTGATGACGATAAAACATACTTTGCGCGTACAAATGAAGAGCACGAGCAAAACATACAAAATCACTGCCAGAAAAAGTGCCAAATCATCTAGTTGACAATCAATAAAATTGTATATTAAAAAACATATTGACACTCAATACAAGCATTGCTATTATTGATTCAGCACATTTACGGGATTTCTGCATGACCGGAGTGAAAACTCTCTGCGAGTGGAATGCCGTAACCTTTGTAAATGCGCACTACCCAGAACTGTCGTACGGGCACAGAACTTAAGAACTACCAATACCAACTAATATTAGGTCGATCATAAGTGTCCTGTTCTACTGCGAGAAGTTAAGACTCAGTACGGGTAGTCGCCCTCCGGAGTAATCCGAGTGGCAGGAGAACGATAATTCGTGAATCGAATGGTTCAAGCGTAAGCTTGGCATCAACCACCACCTTGCGTCAGCAGGTTTTACATAAACAAACTAGGGTGAGGAAAAAATCCAACTCTCCATCTGGTAGTAAAATCGCCGCCTACGCAGGTGCTTTCCTGTTGCTTGTTGCTGTCGTAGCAATCGGCTACGAATCACCACAGCAGGTGAGCAGCCAAGTTGCTGTAGTGGCTGACCAACCGGCTTCGGCCGCAGCTGTTGGCAATGAAGTTGCCCCGTCTGTCGACCAACTAGTTGCAACTGATGTTGCAGCGGATTTGGCATCACGCGCTAACTTGCCAATCGCTGACTACGTTACGAATACATCCGTTTCTCTTGCTGCTAAGAATGACTTAGCTCAAACTGATGCTTCTGCAATTACCAAGCCGCAGATCATTCAGCCAAATAGCACTCGCTCAGAAGTGATTAATTACGTGGCTGTAGAAGGCGATAGCGTTCCTTCGATTGCTGCCAAGTTTGGTATTTCTGCCAACACAGTACGCTGGGTAAATGACTTAGGCGACACCGATGTCGTTACTCCAGGAAAAGCACTTCGTATTCTGCCAACAAGTGGATTACTTCATACTGTTTCCGCTGGCGATACGCTTGAATCGATTGCAAGCAAATACAGCTCGAACGCCGAGCGTATTAAAACGATTAACAATCTCGAGCTTAGTGGCGTCAGCGCTGGGCAGAGCCTCGTAATTCCAGACGGTGTAAAACCTGCTCCAGTCGTAGCTACACGGACACAATCATATGGAAGTAGCCTTGGTGGTTCGCTGGTATCCACTAACGTATACGCTACTGCCGGCAACCGCTACGCACCTGGTAACTGTACATGGTATGCCTACGAGCGTCGCGCACAAATGGGCCGTCCAGTCGGAAGCTTCTGGGGCAACGCGAATACATGGGCGTCAAGCGCACGTGCTGCAGGATACCTAGTTGACCGTTCACCAGCCGCCGGTGCAGTGTTGGTTGATCAAGCTGGATACTATGGTCACGTTGGTGTTGTTGAAAGAGTCCTTGAGAACGGTGACATCGTAATTACCGAAATGAACAACTACGCATACGGTGGGTTCAACAAAGTGAACAGTCGGACGATCTCTGCTGGCCAGGCAAGTGCCTACCAGTACATCCATTAAAATGAGACAGGTAAACTACCTCTGTTAATACAGAGGTAGTTTTGATATAATCAAATATTGATATGTTTGTTGATACCGCAAAAGTAAGCATTCAGGCAGGCAAGGGCGGCAATGGAGCCGTCAGTTTTCGGCATGAAATTTATGTCGATAAGGGTGGCCCGGACGGTGGTGATGGCGGCCGAGGTGGTGATGTGGTATTCAAAGCAACTAAAGATCTAAATACTCTCGTCGACTTCCGATTTAAGCCAGAGCTCAAGGCAAAACCCGGCCAGAATGGTGCCAAACGGAACATGCGCGGCCGAGGCGGCGACCCACTCGAAGTTAAAGTTCCAATGGGTACAGTTGTTAAGATGAACGGTCGTATCATCGCGGATCTTACAGAGGATGAACAAGAGGTTGTAATCGCAAAGGGAGGCGATGGCGGTTTTGGTAATGCGCATTTTAAGTCGAGTGTGCGCCAAACGCCTAAGATCGCCGAACTTGGTGAGCCTGGCGATGCGTTCGAAGCTGAGCTGGAGCTGAAGCTACTTGCCGATGTTGGCTTAGTCGGCTTTCCTAACGCCGGTAAATCAACATTTTTATCTGTTGTTAGTAATGCGCGGCCCGAAATCGCGGATTATGCATTCACGACTCTCACACCAAACCTAGGTGTTGCCGATATCGATGACGGTAGTCTGCTGATCGCGGATATACCTGGATTGATCGAAGGTGCCAGCCAAGGAAAAGGCCTTGGGGACGCATTTCTGCGGCACGTAGAACGCACCTCTGTGCTCTTGCACCTGATAGACGCATACTCAAACGACGTCGCAGCAGAC